>JAEEGL015206671.1_pt1 | contig 276862 bp, 218 predicted proteins | sample 9134231 | NCBI WGS metagenome assembly JAEEGL01 (sample SAMN16246548, study PRJNA631951) | gut metagenome | biome: gut microbiome; feature: rumen; material: fiber-attached | host: Bos | place: Iran: Karaj | collected 2018-10
GGAAATTGTGTATCTTTGCTCGTGGGTTAGATGGTTGTATTTTTTCATTTCAACACAAAGGTAATCATTTTTCCCGGATTGTGCCGATTATTTTCGGCACTTTCTTTTTACCTAGTGTTGCACTTACAAGTTGAATTTAAGGATTGTTATCATAACTACCGCCAGGATAATAAACCGCACTCGTCGTATTCGTCGCCCACGGCTGATAGGCCGTCGCGCCGCTGTTCCATCCGCTGGTACCCCATCCGAAGAGGTCTATCCAGCCGTCATAAGTTTCAGATGCGTTCGCGTTGTCGCCGCAGGCGAAGTCATACTGCCTCAACGCAAACCGCCATTTGTCCAAAGCTGCGTTATATTGCAGGTTGCCGCGGGAGAACTGGACGGAGGTGGTGTCGGACACCGAGAAGGTCTTTATGGAGGCTCCGTTATAGTCGAATCCGCCTGGACGGTAGAAGTCGGTTATGTTTTGTGCGAAGGCTACGCACGCCATCAGAAGGGCAACGGAGAGTGAAAGGATATGTTTCATAATGGAGTTGATTTATCGGTGCAAAAATACGAAAAAAAAACGGAAATGGTCAAGAGTTTTATCAATACCTTATCAATACCCTGCAGAAAGAGGAAGCCTCACCCCCCACTCCCCCCCTCTCCTATAGGCGAGGGGGAGAGGTTTGAGGTTGGATGTTAGAGGTAAGAAGTAAGAAGGGATATGTAAGGTTGGATTGATGAGATAGAAGTAGGGAAGGAAAGTGGGAGGAATCGGCTATGTAAGTGGTAGGTAAAACATAAGTGATACGTATGAAATACGTAGTTGATACGGAGAAGAAACGAAGGTGAAAGATTATTTACTACTGAACGAGAGGTGTTTATAAATAGTATAAACTTGGGAGGTATGAACAGTAGTATTCATGTTGGATGGGTTGTGCTATTAAGTACGCAGAAAAGGAGAAATATTGTATGAGATGAGAAAAAAAGTTACTTATATTTTTTAAATAGGTTAACAACATTAAAAATATTTCGTATATTTGCATAGTTTTTGAATAACGCGAAATCAATAAAACTATCACTATGACAATACAACACACATTCAAACGCTTGGCAACTGCGGTTGCATTTTGTGCAGTTATGACCCTTCCGGCACTCTCGATGGCACAGGAAATCGGGTCCTATGCCACCCCGAAGGAGTATAACGACAAGGGCAACGAGTTCCTTTCGGCCGGCAACGCGGCTGTGGCTCAGAAACACTTTGAGCGCGCCGCCGCTATGGACAAGAAAGACATCGCGGCACAGATAGGCCTCTGCCGCTCGTATAAAGAGCTGGGCAACTTCAAGGAGGCCGAGAAGGCTGCCAAGAAGGCTGTGGGCATCGACGGCAAGTCGATTGACGCGCTGACGGCTATGGGCGAGCTCTACGAGGCTCAAACCAAGAAACAGGACGCCAAGGACTGCTACAACAAGATATTGAAGATTAACCCGATGCACCCCGAGGCGAAGCAGAAGGTCATAGCCCTCACGATGGCTATAGGCGACGACCAGGTGTCGCAGAAGAAATTCAAGGACGCCATCAACTCCTACAACGAGGTGATGAAGATGGACCCCGCCAACACCAACGCCCGTCCGTCGGTGTGCAACGCCTACAAGCTGATGGCCGAGGGTTACGCCGCCGCAGGCAGTTACAAGGACGCCATCTCGGCATACGAGCAGCTGCTGAAGGTCGATCCGTCAAACACCACCGCCACTCCGGCTATTTCGGAGTGCCACGTGAGGATGGGCGACGACCTCGCCAGCCAGGGAAAATACAAGGACGCCATCTCCTCATACGAGAAAGCTCTCTCGGTTGACGGCGGCAACAGCGCGGCTCCGCGTGCCATAACCGACACCTACAACCGCTGGGGTAAGTCGCTCGTCAGCCAGAACGACTTCAAAGGCGCTGTCAACGCTTACGAGAAAGCCCTCAAGCGCGACGCCAACAACACCGAGGCCCAGCGTGGCATTGGCGACGCCTACATGCAGATGGGCGACAGCAAGGCCGCGACGGGCGACGTGAAAGGTGCCGTCAGCGCCTACGAGAACGTGTTGAAATACGACCCCAAGAACGCTCACGCCATCGGTGGCATCACCCGCGTCTATATTGCTGACGCCGAGGCTCGCCTTGCGGAAGGCAAGTTTGACGATGCCGCAAAGTCATACGAGAAAGCCACCAAGGTTGACCCCGCCAACCGTCAGGCTTTCGACGGCATAGTGAAGGCTTACAACTCCAAGGGCGAGGCGATGTTTGCCTCTACCGAGTACAACAAGGCCATCGATGCCTACAAGACTGCCCTCAAGACCGACCAGAACAACCAGACGGCCCGCAAGGGTATCATCAACAGCTACCTCAAGATTGCAATGGGTCACTTCACCATGCTGAAATACGACGACGCCATCAAGGCCTACGACGAGGTCCTGAAGCTTGATGTGAACAATGCGGAAGCGCGCAAGGGTACCACCGACTGCTACCTCAAGAAGGCCGAAGCAAGCATCGCCGAGCTGAAATACGACAAGGCCGTTGACAGCTACGAGAAAATACGCAAATACGACCCGGACAACGCCGACGCCCGCAGCGGCCTCCTCACGCTCTACAACAAACAGGCCATTGACCAGATAGCCCTCGGCAAGCACAAAGATGCCATAAAGACCTGCGAGAAGGCATTCAAGGTGGACAGCGACGACGCAAACATCAAGGCGACCATCATCAAGGCCTATGAGGCTATGGGTGAGGCTTGCCGCGCCAAGGGCGACTACAAAGAGGAGCGCAAATGCTACGAGGAGGTTATGAAATACGACCCCTCGCGCACCGACCTGCACGAGAAGATTGCCCTCTCCTTCGAGGCTCAGGGCAAGATGCAGGACGCCGCAGAATACAGAGCAAAGAATATAGCAAGGTAGTCAACTCTTTCGGAATTTCGGAATATCGCAATAACAAAAAACTGTCCAGGTGTACAAAAGGCTGATACTAACGGTGGCGTTGATTCTTGCTGTGAGCTCGCTGTCGGCGCAGGAGTTCCGCTGTGCGGTGTCGGTGAACTATCAGAAGCTGCTCACCACCACGCAGGGCTATGCCTCAGACGACAAGAAGGTGTTCGACAACATGAAGCAGGCAATCGAGGACTTCGTCAACTCTCGCAAGCTGACCAACCTCGAGGTGCAGAGCAACGAGATGATTGAGTGTGGCATAAGCATCATCCTCTCGGAGCGCACATCCGCCACCGACTTCAAGGGGCAACTCTCCATACAGCTCAAGCGTCCGGTTTACAACTCCAACTACACCACAGGCCTCTTCAACTACATAGAGAACAACGACTTCATGTTTTCCTATACCGAGGGGCAGCCGCTTGACTTCGACATCAACACCTTCTACTCCAACCTCTCGTCGGCTCTCGGCTACTATATGTACATCATGCTGGGACTCTATTTCGACTCCTTTGGCGAGATGGGCGGAACGCCCTTCTACGAGGTGGCGCAGACGATATGCCAGACGGCCTCCAACTCTGGCTACAAAGGATGGCGCTCGTCGGAGAGCCAGAAAGCACGATACTGGTTTATGGAGAACCACACCAACTCGGCTTACGCAAACCTGAGGCTCGCCTATTACTACTACAACCGCCTGGGCCTCGACATGATGACCAAAGACCAGCAGCAGGCGCGTCAGAATATCATCCAGGCACTGAAGTACATACAGCAGGTGCACAAGGTGCGCACCAATCTGCTTTCGGTGCAGGCCTTCTTCGACGCGAAGATATCGGAAATTGTCTCTATCTTCACGCCGGCGCCGCCCGAGGAACAGAAAGAGGTCTATCTGGTGATAAAAGAGGTAAGCCCCTCGAACGTAGTGAAGCTGCAAGGATTTAACACGAAGTAAGGTGCGTGCCCGCACAGGGCAATAATCAGATTGTTTCAGGTCACAGATCACAAAAAACATTTGTCAATTCACTAATCACGAAAAATAACAAAACATATCATATCATGAACATTCCAATACAGAAAGAGCTGGTGGACAGAATTGCCGCCGACAACAAAATCAAGAATCCTGGCAAAGCGTCAATCCGCGAGATGCGCAAGATGATACAGGACATAGAAGGCGAGACGGGCGTCCGTTTCGTGAAGATGGAGATGGGCATCCCCGGATTGCCCGCACCCAAGATAGGCGTGGACGCTCAGATTGAGGCGCTCCGCAACGGTGTGGCTTCCATCTATCCCGAAATCTACGGCACCGCCGATTTCAAGAAAGAGGCAGCACGCTTTGTGAAGAACTTCCTCGACATCGACGTGACTCCCGACTGCTGCGTGCCTACGGTGGGCTCGATGCAGGCAGGCTTCGCCTCGTTCCTCACGCTGACCCGCTACGACGCCAAGAAGACCAAGGTGCTGTTTATCGACCCGGGTTTCCCCGTACAAAAGCAGCAATGCCGTGTGCTGGGCATCCCGATGAAGACCTTCGACGTCTATGAATATCGTGGCGACAAGCTGCGCGACAAACTCGAAGAGGAGTTGAAGGACGGCGATGTGGCATGCCTCATCTACAGCTCGCCCAACAACCCCGCCTGGTTCTGCTTCACCGACCACGAGCTGAAGATTATCGGCGAGATGGCGAATAAATACGGAGTGGTGGTGCTCGAGGACGACGCCTACTTCCTGATGGATTTCCGCAAGGATTACAGCGTTCCCGGTAAGGCTCCGTTCCAACCCACTGTGGCGAAATATACCGACCGCTATGTGCTTATGATTTCGGGCTCTAAGAGTTTCAGCTATGCCGGCGAGCGTATCGCCATGATGGTATGCAGCCCTATGCTCTACAATATGGAGTGCCCCGATCTGGCACGTTACTACAGCCAGACGCAGCTTGGGCGCGCCCTTATCTTCGGCACACTCTACTGCCTCTCGAGCGGTACTGCCCATTCGGTGCAGTACGCTATGGCGGCAATGCTCAAAGGCGCCAACGACGGCACCTTCAACTTCGTCCAGGATATCAAAGAATACGGTGAGAAGGCCAACGTGATGAAGAAACTCTTCACCGACAACGGGTTCTATATCGTCTATGACAAAGACATGGGCGAGGACATCGGCGACGGATTCTACTTCACCTTCTGCTATCCCGGTATGGAAGGCGTTGACCTGCTCAACGAACTTATCCGCTACGGCGTAAGCGCCATCGCACTCGACATCACTGGTTCGCACAAGCAGGGTATCCGCGCCTGCGTGGCTCTCGTTCAGCGCGACCAGTTCCCCGACCTGAAAGTGCGTCTGGAGAAATTCCACGCCGACCACCCTGTGAAATAAAAATATGGTTGACTAAAACTAACCAAACCGCATAAAACTACATAATGGCAACTTTTCTATCAAAACTATTCGGCACGAAGGCCGACCGAGACCTCAAAGAGGTGAAACCCTACCTGGATGCGTGCCTCAAGGCGTATCCGCAAATTCATGAGCTGACCAACGACCAACTGCGCGCCAAAACCCTCGAATTCAAGGAGCGTATCCGCAAGGAGATAGAGGCGGAAGAGACCGAACTGGCTCAGCTGAAAGAACGTATCGAGAACGAATACGACATGCCTGTTGAGGAAAAGCAGGAGTTGTACAAGCGCATTGAACATCTCGAAAAGACCTCCTACGAAAAGACGCAGAAGGTGCTCGACGCCATCCTGCCCGAGGCTTTCTCGGTGGTCAAGGAGACGGCTCGCCGTTTCGCCGAGAACGAGGTGGTGGAGGTGACTGCCACCGACCACGACCGCGACCTCAGCGCTACCCGCGACAGCGTCAACATCGAGGGCGACAAGGCCTACTACAAGAACCACTGGATGGCTGGCGGCAACGAGATAAAGTGGGATATGGTCCACTACGACGTGCAGCTCATAGGCGGTACGGTGCTACACAGCGGAAAAATCGCTGAGATGGCAACGGGTGAGGGTAAGACTCTCGTCGCTACGCTGCCTGTCTATCTTAACGCTCTGCCGGGCAAGGGTGTCCACGTGGTCACCGTCAACGACTACCTTGCCAAGCGTGACTCCGAGTGGATGGGCATGCTGTTCGAATTCCACGGCTTGACCGTTGACTGCATCGACAAATATGAGCCGCACAGCGACGAGCGTAAGCGTGCATACAACTGCGACATCACCTATGGTACCAATAACGAGTTCGGTTTCGACTACCTGCGTGACAACATGAGCCGCAACCCCGACGAGCTGGTGCAGCGCTCGCACAACTACGCTATAGTTGACGAGGTTGACTCGGTGCTCATCGACGATGCTCGTACGCCTCTTATCATCAGCGGCCCCACGGGCAAGGGCGACGACGAGCAGGAATACAACCGCTTCAAGCCTGTCATCGAAACCCTCTATGGCAAGCAGCGCACCCTCGTGACTCAGATTCTCGCCGAGGCGAAGAAACTCATTGCCGAGAACCCCAACCCGAAACCGGAGGAGGAGGGAGCTAAACTCTTGCTCCGTGCCTACCGCGGTTTGCCGAAAAACAAGGCCCTCATCAAGTTCCTGTCGGAAACGGGTGTGAAAGCTTTGCTCCAACATACGGAGAACTTCTACATGCAGGAACAGAACAAATATATGCACATCATCGACGACGAGCTCTACTTCGTCATCGACGAGAAGCAGCGCACCTGCGAGCTCACCGACAAGGGTATGGACGAGCTGGCGAAGATGGGCGAGAACCCCAAGTTCTACCAGCTGCCTGACATCGGAAGCGAGATCGCCGAAGCTGAACACTCTGGCCTCTCGCCGGAAGAGCTGGCTGCCAGGAAAGAGGAGATATACAACAACTTCGCCATCCAGAGCGACCGTGTGCACACCGTTGACCAGCTGCTGAAAGCCTACACGCTCTTTGAACGCGACGTCGACTATATCGTCACCGAGGACAACCAGGTGAAGATTGTTGACGAGCAGACGGGTCGTGTGATGGAAGGCCGCCGTTGGAGCGACGGCTTGCACCAGGCGGTCGAGGCGAAAGAGAACGCCAAAGTGGAGGCGGCGACGCAAACCTACGCCACTATCACCTTGCAGAACTATTTCCGTATGTACAAGAAGCTCGCCGGTATGACCGGTACCGCTGAAACGGAAGCTGGCGAGTTCTGGAATATCTACAAGCTCGATGTGGTGGTCATCCCCACCAACCGTCCTATCGCGCGTATCGATATGGACGACCTCATCTACCGCACCAAGCGAGAGAAGTTCACCGCCGTCATAGCGGAGGTGGAGCGTCTGATAGGAGAGGGGAGACCTGTGCTTGTGGGTACTACATCGGTCGAGACTTCGGAGTTGCTCAGCAAGATGCTCAAGATGCGCCACATTCCTCACAATGTGTTGAACGCCAAGTTGCACAAGAAAGAGGCCGACATCGTGGCGGAAGCCGGTGAAGCCGGTCGTGTGACCATCGCCACCAACATGGCTGGTCGTGGTACCGACATCAAGCTGAAGGCTGGAGTCAAGGAGGCTGGTGGTCTTGCCATCATCGGCACCGAGCGCCATGAGAGCCGCCGTGTGGACCGTCAGCTGCGTGGTCGTGCCGGCCGTCAGGGCGACCCCGGTAGTTCTCTCTTCTTCGTCTCGCTCGAGGATGACCTTATGCGTCTTTTCGGCGCAGAGCGTATCGCCAAGGTGATGGACCGTATGGGTCTGCAGGAAGGCGAAGTTATCCAGCACAGCATGATTACCAAAGCTGTGGAACGCGCCCAGAAGAAGGTCGAGGAGAACAACTTCGGCATGCGTAAACGTCTGCTTGAGTATGACGACGTGATGAACAACCAGCGTACCGTCATCTACAACAAACGTCGCAACGCCCTCTATGGCGACCGTCTGTCGATAGACATATCGAACATGTTCTACGACACCTGCGACCTCATCTTCTCCGACGCATACGAGGCTCACGACTACGAGGGTTTCAAGATGGAGATGATGAAGATCTTCGCAATGGATGTGCCCATCAGCGAGAAGGAGTTCTACAATATGCGCTACGACGAGGTTGTGACCTTGCTCTACAACAACGTCTATTCCACATACAAGGAGCGTATGCAGCGCATCAGCGACTTGGCCTTCCCGTTTATCAAGAACATCTACGAGAACACACGTTATATTAATGTGGTGTTCCCCATCACCGACGGAAAGAAGACCATGCAGGTGGTTACCCCGGTGAAGAAATCGTTTGAGAACAAAGGCCGCGAGATACAGCTCTCCATCGAGAAGAACATCACCCTCGCCATCATCGACGACTACTGGAAGGAACACCTCCGCGAACTCGACGACCTGAAGACATCGGTGCAGAACGCCGCCTACGAGCAGAAAGACCCGCTGGTCATCTATAAGCAGGAGTCGTTCAACCTCTTTGAGGCGATGTTGCTCAACATCAACCGCGACATCTCGTCGTTCCTCATCCGTGCAAGTCTTCCCGTCAAGGAGGACAGCGATATGCACGAGGCACACCAGCAGCGCAGCAACGACCGCAACCTCAAGACTTCGCGTGAGGATCAGGTGCTCAACCAGCGCACCACCCCCAAGGAGAAACCCCAGCCGGTTCATGTGGAGAAGAAGGTCGGACGCAACGACCCGTGTCCCTGCGGCAGCGGCAAGAAATACAAGAACTGCCACGGACGCAACGCTGGCGACGAATAAGTGTCACCAAGTAGCCGACGCAAGCGAGTCGGCAAAAAGAAAAGAGGGATACACATCGGTGCACCCCTCTTTCTTTATTGTCCAAAGCTTACTGCAGCGGCTCCATCTCGTCGATAAACTTGCCGTCGGTTTCGAAGGTGAGCACCTTCGGCGATTTGTCTTTCTTCTTCGAGAGGCTTATGCGTACCTCGTAGCTGGAGTGGTTCTTCACATTCAGCACATTGAGTTCACGCACCTTGTATTTTTTGTATTTGTGAGCCAGCGTGTCTTTTATGGCCTGCGGGGTGTACTTCGTGTCCACCGCCCAGCGGGTTTCCATGCCTTTGGGGGTGAAACGGAACGACTGCTTCAGGTCGCCGTTGTCGAACGTCACCATGTAGATGTCTGACCCCTCGGAGGTCCACACCACGTTTTTCACATCCGGAGCCTGGCGCTGGAAGTCTTTGATATAGCGTTCGGGGACATCCTGTTCGGCAACAATCTTCGGTTTCTGTGCATAAACTCCCGCCTGAAAAGCCAGAAGTACAGCTAAAAGTGCAAATATCTTTTTCATAATAAGTGTTTTATGATTGTTTATTCTTTTCTATAACAACGGCAAATATAAGAAAAGATTATTCAAATACCAATTTTCTTATCGAGATATTAAGGTCTTTATAACTTTTTCGCCGTCGCGGATCACTTGGGTCGCCCAGTGTAGTTTGAGGGTAATTTGCTCTTCTTCGGTCAGTTTCCATGCGATATTTGAGGCTCTCATCTTCTCGGTCAGGTAGAAAAGTGAGAGGGCGGCGCATACTGAGATGTTGAAGCTCTCGGTGAAACCGTACATGGGTATTTTTACGTATGCGTCGGCTTTCTCTATGGCTTTGTCGGAGAGCCCGGTCAGCTCTGTCCCAAACACGAGTGCGGTGCGTTGGTCGATGGGCAGCTCTGTTATCATCGTGTCGCGTTCGTGCGGCAGAGTGGCGACTATGCGGTAGCCTTTGCTCCTCAGGTGCGCGTAGGCTGCTTCGATGTCGGCATGTTTGTAGTAGTCAACCCACTTGCTGCTCCCCACGGCCACGTCGCCTGCTGGGTTGAATGGGTTGCGGTCTTCGACAACGTGCACGTCCTGCACCCCAAAGCAGTCGCATGAGCGTAGGACAGCGCTGGCATTGTGGCTTTGGTAGATGTTTTCCAGCACTACGGCTATATGGCGTGAGCGAAGAGGGGCCAGACGGTCGAAAAGCTCGCGTTTGTTGTCGCTGAAAAACTCGGCGGCACGCTCGTAGAGCTGTTTCTTTTCTTCGAAATTAAGCCCGTCAAATATTGTTTGTGCGTTTGGTATGCGTTCCGGCATGGTGGTTGGTGAAAGGTGGGTTGACAAATGTGTTTTCTGACTGCTAAGCGGGTGGGGTATTGGTTAGTTGTCGGCGGTTTGGTTGAGCGTTTCCCAGTGTTGCTTGATGATTCCTTCGAGGTTGTCGTTTTTCGTGATGAGTTTTGCCGTGCGGTAAATCTCATGGATGTCGGCTCCGCTGTCGTCGGTTTCGAGGAATATCCTGTAAGGGTCGGCGGCAGCCAGCGTTTCGCGCACTTTGGTGCGGTGGGGGTCGAGTATGGCGGCACCAAAGGAGACACCGATGTCCAATTTCGTCAGCTGGGTGTATAATTCGGTCGAGCCGGTGAAGCCATGCACTACCCATGGGGTGGCACGATGGTCGCGGCGTAGTTCGGTGAGCTCGTTGAACGACCTTACACAGTGTATGACCAGAGGCTTGTGCAGATGTTCGGCAATCTCTATTTGACGGACGAAAAACTCCATCTGGGTGTCCCACGGAGTGTCGCAACATTTGTCGAGCCCGCATTCACCGACGATTTCGGCCTCTTTGAATTCTGGGTTCTGAATTGAAAGCAGCGACAGGTCGGCTTGTGCGCAGTTCCATGGGTGGATACCGAAACAGCGGGGGGTGATGACACCCTCCGCTGTAGTTCGGTGTGTATGAAAGTCAATTATAGGCACTATCTTTTCTTCAGGCTCAAGATTTCGCGAGCTTCGTCGCTGGTGGCCACCTGACGGCCGAGCAGCTTGGCCATACGTACCACCTTGTCAACCAGTTCGCCGTTGGATTTGGCGAGGACGCCTCTCTCAAGGTACAGGTTGTCCTCGAATCCCACGCGCACGTTGCCGCCCATCACGATGGCGGGAGCTGCGAGGGTGAAGGCGTGACGACCGATGCCGGTGGCTGTCCAGGTCGAACCTGCCGGTATGTTCTTCACCAGCCAGCAGAGGTTGTCAACGGTGGCGGGGGTGCATCCGGGCACTCCAAGCACGAAGTTGAACTGCATCGGGTCGCCGGGCACTTCGCCTTTGCGGGCCATGGTGAGGATGGTGTCGAGGTGTCCCATCTCGAAGCACTCGTATTCGGGTTTGATACCCTTCTCAATCATGCGTTTGCCGAAGGCGCGCATGGTCGGCATCGTGTTGTCGAATATCTCGTCGCCGAAGTTGCATGTGCCGCAGTCGAGGGTGGCCATCTCGGGTATGGGCGTCGTGTTGGTCGAGTCAAGACGCTCATCGGGAGTCATTCCCACGGCACCGCCCGTCGAAGGAATGAGAATCACATTGGGGCAGGCTTTGTATATTGCCTCTTCGCACTCTTGGAAACGCACGTGGCTCTGGGTGGGTGTGCCGTCGTCCTCGCGCACATGCAGGTGGACGATGGCGGCTCCTGCATCGACGGCCGACTTTGCTTCGCGCACGATTTCTTCAACGGTGTAAGGCACATTGGGATTTTGCTCTTTGGTTACTTCTGCGCCGCAGATGGCGGCAGTGATGATAAGTTTATCCATGTCTATTGTTATTTGATTGTTTGACTAAGTTTCGGTTTGCAAAGGTACGAAAAAAAGCGCCTGTGGCAACACAAAATTTTATCATTTTGCAAAAATGACACATGTGGACAGTCGTTTTACATAAATGCTGTCTGCCGACATCCATTTCTGGGTAATGCTGTTTTCCCGATGTTATCAACAGTTGTATGTGTGAAATCTTCGTCGGGCGGCCGTCTGTTTGAGTCGATTTCGTCGTAATTTTGCACATTAATCAACAAAAGCAAGTATATGAGTTTAATTAAGTCAATATCAGGAATCCGCGGCACCATTGGTGGCCGTCCGGGCGAGGGCTTGAGCCCTATAGACGTTGTCAAGTTTTCCTCTGCGTTTGCAACCTTCCTGCTTCGAGGAAAAGCCGATGGCGCTAAGTTAAAGATGGTGGTCGGTCGCGATGCCCGTCTTTCGGGCGCGATGGTTGACCGCCTTGTGGTCGGTGCCTTGGTGGGTATGGGCGTCGATGTGATTGAAACCGGCCTTTCCACCACTCCAACCACCGAGATGGCTGTCATAAACCATAAGGCCGACGGCGGTATCATCATCACCGCCTCTCACAACCCGATACAGTGGAACGCGCTGAAACTGCTCAACTCTCGGGGCGAGTTTATCGACGCCGAAGAGGGCGCCGAGGTGCTGCGTCTCGCCGATAAGGACGACTACAGCTATGCCGAGGTGCATGACTTAGGCTCCGTCACCGAAGACCTCACCACCATCGACCGCCATATAGAGCAGGTGCTTGCACTGAAACTCGTCGATCGTGAGGCTATAGCTGCCGCCCACTTCAAAGTGGCCGTAGATGCGGTCAACTCAACCGGTGGTATCGCCATACCGCGACTCCTTCGTGCCCTCGGTGTTACCGACATCGTCGAGTTGAACTGTGAGCCAACGGGCCGTTTCGCGCATAATCCCGAACCTATTCCACAAAACCTGACTCAGATTTCAAGCGCTGTCGCTGAGAACCACTGCGATTTGGGCATCGTCGTCGATCCCGATGTCGACCGCCTCGCTCTTGTCTGTGAGACGGGTGAGATGTTCGGCGAGGAATACACCCTTGTGAGTGTCGCCGACTATGTGTTGCAGCACACCCCTGGCAACACCGTCTCCAACCTCTCGTCCTCTCGTGCCCTGCGCGACGTGACCGCTCGCTATTCGGGTTGTCAGTACAATGCCGCAGCGGTGGGCGAGGTGAACGTCACCACCCTGATGCGAGCCACCCACGCCGTCATTGGTGGAGAAGGCAACGGCGGCGTCATTTACCCAGAGTTGCACTACGGCCGTGACGCCCTTGTCGGCGTGGCCCTGTTCCTGACGCTGCTGGCCAAGAAGAAGATGAAGGTGAGCGAGCTGAGACGTACCTATCCCGAATATATCATTTCCAAGAACCGCATCGACCTCACTCCTGATATCGATGTCGATGTCCTGTTGGCGCGTCTTGCAACCAAGTATAACGCTATGGAGGGCTGCGATGTGACCACCATCGACGGCGTGAAGATTGACTTTGCCGACGGCTGGGTGCACCTCCGCAAAAGCAACACCGAACCCATCATCCGCGTCTATAGCGAAGCCAAAGACGAATCCCGCGCCAACGAACTCGCCAAGCAGGTGATGGCGGAGGTTTAGAGGTTGGTTTCAAGCTGTAAGTTTAAGTAGTCAGTATTGACACATCACAATTTCACAACTTCACAACTTCGCATATCAACATATCAACCTATCAACAAAAAACAAATCATCATGGAAGAGAACAATGGTTATCGTAAATTGACCCGCAGCATCACTGACCGTCGTATCGCTGGTGTCTGTGGTGGCATTGCCAAATACCTGAACATCGACCCCACCGTCGTCCGTATTTGTTTTCTGGTGGCACTTCTATGCGGCAGCTTGGGCTTTTGGGCCTATCTGGTTGTTTGGATAGCCGCTCCGGAAGGTCGGGATTGAGTTTTGAGTTTTTAGTTTCAAGTCACCGGTCACAGTTTCACAACTTCACAGGGCACCCCCAAAAACAACCCCTCTCAGGTCACAGGTCACTAAAAAAACAACCACCCCCTCTCAGGTCACCCCTAAAACCCCACCGTCATCAGACTTCTGTGCTTGTGTTGGCGGGCGGTAAGGCTCTTGCCTTGTGGATACTGCCGTGAGGATATGGCTATTGCGTCAGCCTTGCAGCCGGCCTTGACCAGAGCCTCTTTAACCGCTTGGGCGCGTTGAAGGTCCAGGTTCGTCTTGTCTGTCGTGTCTTGCTGTTCGCTGTATGCCGTTATTGTCACCGTCCTTTTCTGCTCGTTTATCACCTTTGCCAGTCGGTTTACGGCCGATTTTGACAACGGGTTGAGTGTGGCTTTCGAATTGTTAAAGAAGATACCGTTGAGAGGTAGCTCGAGCTTTCCATCGCCGTCGCTCATCTGCTGATTGGTGGCAGTCGTCAACACGGCGTGTTCCTTCTTTGCCAGAGTTGTGGTTCGCAGGTCGATGGTGCCCGATGTTGGGTAGTATCCTTCGCTGGCGATGTAGTATTCATATTGCTTGCCAAGCGGCAGGGTGATGAGGAAGCTGCCGTCTGAAGGATTGCAAGTGTAGCGGCCACATGGTTTTCCCGTCTGTAGGTCGTTCCAGCGAATCTCCACACCGAGTGGGTTGTCGTCCTTGTCTGCCACTCTACCCGTAAGAGTCGCAACGGTGTATGGTTTCATCGATTCGGGCAAATCGATGGTGCAGATGTCGTGAGTCTCGCCGTTTTTGGTCGCCATGTAAGCTTTCGTTCCGTCTATGTTGACTGAAAGCCAGCAGTCGTCGCCCACGGTGTTTATCTCTTTCCCGAGGTTCACGGGTTCGCTCCATTCTGTCCAGCTGTCCTCTGTCAAGCGAGTGCTTTTGAAAATATCCATGCCGCCTATGTTGGAATGTCGGTTCGAGCTGAAGTAGAGGGTCTTCATGTCCGAATGAAGAAACGGGGCTCGGTCGTCGCCGAAACTGTTTATGGTCGATCCGAGGGCGACGGGCTCGCTCCAGTTCCCGTTGTCGTCCAGAGTTGTGATGTATATGTTCATCGACGATGCCACCTCGTGCTCCGTTTTTGTCCGGGCAACGAAAAGCATGGCTCGTCCGTCGGCCGTCAGCATCGCGTCCGACTGCCAGTTGCCTATCTGCAGTTGCTTCGGCAGGGCTTTCGGCATACTCCATCCCAACTCCTCTTTCTGCGAAATCATAAGCTTTCCGTTCTGGAATATTATGATGGTTTGTCCGTCGTACGAGATGCATGCTGGCGACTCGTTGTGACCAACCGTGTTCAGCCCTGGCACGAGGTATGCCCGGCGCCACTGTCCCGAAACGTTCTTGGTTGACATGAAGATGTCTTCACCCCCGATGTTGCCCACACGGTTCTTCCCTGCAAAATATATCGTCTGCTCGTCGGCGCTCACCACGGGAGTGTATTCCTCCCCAACTCTGCTGTTCACATTGTCGTCGAGAAACTTCCTGTTCGTCTTCGTCTCTCGAGCTGTCACGGTGGCACGCAGGGCTGCATAGTCGGCGTCGCCGTCGAACAAGTCGGCAAACTCATCGATGGTCTTCCTTACATACTCCCACTTGCCGCGTCTCGCGTCCAGCTCTATCGCATACAGCAGCAGGTCGTAGGCAATGCGGTATGGAGCTATGGCCTTTATCGCCTCTTTCACACTTTTTCGGTCGTTTGTCTGTACGTCCAGTATCGCGTCCAGCGCCTCCTTGTCCTTGCGTTTCAGGTTCGCAGGGGCTATCTGCCCGTACTGTGCGTTGAAATCCGCTATCCGGTCGCTGTTGACATACAGGTCGTGCAGAGCCCGTATCACGGTGTCGCGCAGCGTCGAGTCGCATTTGTATAGGCACCATTCCAGCCCCTCCGCATTCTTCGTCTCTATCGATATTTCTGCTATAATCCGTCTCGCCTCTCCGTTCGACAATTCGTCGTCTGGATGCGCCTCGATATATCGTTTGAAGCTTTTCCAATCCTTGGGGTCGGTCTCTTTGCTGAAGTTCATGGCGTGCGCCTTGCGCCTTGCTGCCGGTGTGTACGGGCTTTCGGGATAGTCCTCGGCATATCGTGTGAACGCCTCCTCCGTGTTTTGCGCCAGGGCTCGGTAATACATCATGCCGTACACCTGCTGCTCGGCCTCCTCCGCCTCTTCAGCGTCCGGATAGTCGGCTACATAGCGCTCGTATGCCGCCAGTGTGTTCAAGCTCTTGGCCTTGTCATAAGCCAGTTTCTGCATCCTCTGCTCCGCCTCTGCCGCTTGCGACGACTCTGGGTGCGCAGCCAGGAAATGTTCATATCCCTCCACGCTGTTCTCCTCCTCGGCTATCCTGTAGTCGATGGCGCTCACCCCCTCCTGTGCCGCAAGCTCAAGCTCCCTCGTCATCGTCTCGGCATATCGTTCGCGGAAGCGGTTGAAGGCTTCCTTCGTGTTCGCCCTCTGCGCGTCGCTAAGCCCCAACGCCGTCACCTCCCTGAGCTTCTGCTCCACCTTCTCATCCGTCAATCCGTCGCGGCGCAGAAGACCGCGCTTCAGGTTGTTCAGCCCTTTCAGCAGATTCCTTGTCCGCAGCAGCGCCGCATACGCCCGTTCGTTGTTCCTGCGCGGATTCTTCGCCTCTCCGCACACCACCCCCACCATCCAGCAGTTCATCGCGTCCGTCGTGTCCTCGCGGTATGCTTTCATCACCTTCTTTTCCGCCGCCGTGTAGTGCCCCTCTTTCAGCTCTTTCCATCCCGGCTGGTTGGCTGTCTGCGCCGCCACCATGCCTGAAATGGCAGCGAATATGGCTAATATGGTCAGTTTTTTCATGTGTCGTTGTGTGTCATTGGAAGTGCAAAGTTACAAAAAAAACTTTCAAGTGTGCCCTTTCATTTTTATGCAAATAAAAAGCAAAAATGATAACTGAAAACTTTTTATTATTTTTGCCCCTGTAATTTAAAATGATTGCAACATGAAAAAGACAAACATTTTCAAGACATTATTGCTCGGAGCAGCCTTCTGCTTCGCTTCGTTCTCCGCCAACGCTCAGTTCGAATTCGGCCTCTCGCTCACCGGTGGCATCGCCACGGGCGACATGAAAGCCAAAATCCCAGCCTCCGGCAGCGTGATGGGCAATTCGCAAGGTTTGATGGGCACCCAGTACATCATGAACAGCTCGTCCAACATGCTCGGCTTCGCCTTCCGCTTCGGCTACCGCATCCCCATCAACAACAGCGAGTATGGCGAGGTGCTGCCCTACGTCGAGGTCAACGGCTTCTGGAACCGTCCCAACAAGGACATGCGCAAACAGTACGACGAAGCCAACAACACCTATCCGCAGTACATCAACGTTCCCCTCTACATCGGCGCACAATACCGCTACCCCGTCACCGACATCATCAAGCCCTATGCCGAGTTCGGCATCGGCTACGACCTGCTCTTCATCTCCAGCGAGTACGGCAAGGCCCTTAACGCCGGCGACGACTACCGCTACAATGCCAAAGGCGCACTCTCAGGCAATGTGGGTGTCGGATGCTTCTTCTCCGACTGGGTCTCCGTCGGCATCTACTACTACGGCTTCGGCTCCCACAAGATCATGCTGAAGGAGAACTCGGAAATTGATGGTCTTCCACTTTCCGACTTGGATGATCGTTTAGCTCAATACGGCTATTTTGACATCTTAAAGGGCAATGTTTATGACCCCAAGCCCGTCACTCGCGACTACGGCACCGTTGCCCTCCGTCTCAACTTCCACTTCGGCCCCCGCAAATAATATTGATTTGATATAAAATATTTAGAGGGATGCGTTCCGTATGGGTCGCATCCCTCTTGCTTTTGTGTCGTACCGTCGTTTATTCGCCTTTCCTGCGCAGCTGCACGTTCTTGGTTACTGTGGCGGCGCCTTGGTACCAGTTGCCGTCGCCGCCGGTGAACGTCGCCTCCTTGAACGAGGCCATCACCACCGTGTCGGCGTACTGTCCGTTCTCGCTGCTGTCGATATCGAAGAAGCCCACATACATCGTGTCCAAGTAGGGGAATTCCGTCGTGGAGATGTCGTATCGCCCTGTGCTGTCGGTATAAGCGACGGGTGAGTATCTCCATTCGATGCTGTCGGGAACGTAGCCGTGATAGGCAATCATCCGTACCTCAATCCCGCTGACGGGTTCGCTCTCGGGGTTTGTCACCTGCCCTTTGACGGTGTAAACGGATTCGGGTGCGCCATACTCGGTGGCTACGTTCTCCTTGCACGATATGTTTACACCCAGCAGGCCGCCGAGCGTTATCCAGAGCCAGTTCTTGAGTTTGAGATACCTGATTTTCATGGACGTGTGGGTTATGCAATCTTGTCGAATCCCAGATAGGGTCTCAGCACTTCGGGCATCACGATGCCGTCGGCCGTCTGGTTGTTCTCAAGCAGGGCTGCCATGATTCGGGGCAGAGCCAATGCGGAGCCGTTCAACGTGTGGGCGAGCTTCATCTTGCCGTCGGCATCTTTGAAACGCAGCTTCATACGGTTGGCCTGGAAGGTCTCGAAGTTCGATACCGATGACACCTCGAGCCAGCGTTTCTGCGCTGCACTCCACACCTCGAAGTCGAAGGTCATAGCCGAAGTGAAGCTTATGTCGCCGCCGCAGAGCTTGAGGATATGGTAGGGGAGACCCAGCTTGTCGAGCAAGCCACCCACGTGTTTCTTCATCTCCTCGAGTTGGTCGTAGGAGCGGTCGGGATGTTCGATGACCACAATCTCGACTTTCGAGAACTCGTGCAGGCGGTTCAACCCTCGCACGTCTTTGCCATAGCTGCCGGCTTCGCGACGGAAACACTCGGAGTAACCCACATGTTTGATGGGGAACTGCTCGGCATTGACTATCTCGCCACGATATATGTTGGTGATAGGCACCTCGGCGGTGGGAATCATATAGAAGCCGTCGAGAGGGATGGCGTACATCTGTCCCTCTTTGTCTGGCAGCTGACCTGTGCCCAATCCCGATGCCTCGTTGACCATCAATGGTGGCTGAATCTCGACGAAACCTGCGTCGGCGGCTTCGTTGAGGAAAAAGTTTATCAAAGCTCTCTGCAGACGGGCTCCCTTGCCTTTATAGACGGGGAATCCTGCGCCGGTTATCTTGTTGCCGAGCTCGAAATCAACGATGTCGTATTTTGCACAGAGCTCCCAGTGGGGCAGCGCGTCGGCAGGTAGTTCGGGCTTCTTGCCGAATTCGCCAACCACCACGTTGTCGGCTTCGCTCTTTCCTACGGGCACGGTGATATGTGGCGCGTTGGGCAGCGAGATAAGTTCTTCATCCAACTGACTGCTGACTGCCGACTGCTGCTCGCTCAGTTCTTTCTCTTCTGCTTTTAAGGTGGCTGTCTGCGCTTTGGCGGCCTCTGCCTCTTCGCGTTTGCCCTGTTTCATGAGGGCTCCGATTTCTTTGGCTATGCGGTTCTGGTCGGCCTTCACAGCGTCGGCCTTTGCCTGCAGCGCACGACGTTGCTCGTCAAGGCGGATGATGCTGTCTATTCGGTTTTCAACGTCCTGTACGTTCTTGATTTTCAGACGGGCGATAACCTCGTCGCGGTGCTCTTTGATGTACTGTAATTGAAGCATTTTCTCTTTATCTTGTTTTTTGTGTTATCCCTTTTTGAGGGTGCAAAACTACAAATATTTTTTTTCTTACATCTATTTCCCCACGCAGAAGCGGGAGAATATGGTGCCGAGGATTTCGTCGGTGGTCACTTCGCCGGTGATGGTGCCGATGTGGTGGATGGCATCGCGCAGGTCGATGGCGACGAGGTCGGATGGAGTGCCTTGTTCGAGTCCTTGCCTCACCTGTCTGATGGCGGCAAGCAGGCATTTCATCGCCTCGAAGTGACGCAGGTTGCTCAACATCGCGCCGTCGCCCACCTCTTTGAAAGGTGCCACGATGGCGTGTTTCAGCTCGTCAAGTCCTGTGCCTGTCTTGGCGGAAATGTAGATGTGGTTGGGAGTTGAGGTGTTGATATGGTCGATGAGGTCGCATTTGTTGATGGCGAGGATGGTTGTTCCTTGAATCTTCGGAACATTCGGGTTATTCAGGTTTTCCTTGTCTGTCGCATCCACGACATACACCACCACGTCGGCTTCTTTCGCCGCTTTCATGCTTCGGTCGATGCCCGCCTGCTCAATGGGGTTGTCCGTATGGCGAATTCCGGCGGTGTCGATAAAACGTATGAGGAGTCCGTCGATGGTGACGGTGTCCTCGATGGTGTCGCGGGTGGTGCCAGGGATGTTGCTCACTATGGCGCGGTCGTCGTCGAGCAGGGCGTTGAGGAGCGAGCTCTTGCCCACGTTGGGCTTTCCGACTATGGCAACGCGTATGCCGTTCTTCACGGCGTTGCCAGTGCGGAAGCTCTCCACCAACCGCATGGCTTCGTTTTCGATGTTTTCACTCAGCGACAGAAGACGGTTGCGGTCGGCAAACTCAACGTCTTCCTGGCTGAAGTCGAGTTCGAGCTCGAGCAGTGCGGTAAGGTCGAGCAGCTCTTGTCGCATCTCTTTCAGCTTCTGCTGATAACCGCCTCGCAGCTGGCTTAAAGCCAGTTGGTTGGATGCCTCGGTGGTGGAGTTGATAAGGTCGGCTACGGCTTCGGCTTGTGAAAGGTTTAAGCGTCCGTTGAGGAACGCTCGTCTGGTGAACTCGCCGGCTTCTGCCAATCGTGCACCAGCGGCTATAAGGTGCTGCAGTATCGCTTGCTGTATGTATAAGGAGCCGTGGCAGGCTATCTCTACGGTGTCGTCGCCGGTGTAGGAGTGCGGCGCTTGGTAGTAGGTGACCATCGTCTCGTCAACCGTATCGCCGTCGGCCACGAACGGGGTGTAAGTCGCCTTGTGGTCGGAGAGGGGGCGGACAAACCGCTCGGCTATCGTTTTTGCCTCGCTGCCCGATAGGCGTATCACCGCTATTCCACCTACGCCCGCTGGCGTCGATATGGCTGCTATGGTTGACATCCTAAATCCTTACGAAACTGAAAACTAAAAACTTGAAACTAAAAACTCACTTCTCCTCCTCGCTCTCGGGTTCGTCTTTGCCCAATTCCACGCACGCTATGGGGCGCTCGTCCCAATCTTTCTTCTCCGAGATGTATTTGTCGCCGAAAAGCTGCTTCATGGTTTCGTCGTTCAAGCCTAAATCGACCTTGATCTTGTACATGTTGGGGTAGGCGAGGAACAGCATCATCACCAGCAGGAGCGTCACCATTATCAGGATGGTGTTGCTGGAGAGGATGACGAATACACATTCTATAATCACGGTGGCAAGGACGGCGTAGTAGAGTCGTGCTATGTTGCCAGCATAGAGCTGCAGTTTGCGCTCGGTGTCGTCGATTTGACGTATTTTGGGTGTGAAACGGCGTATGGTCAGCAGTGCGACGGCGGTGACGAGTACTGCCAGTACGGTGCCGCATACCAACATGGAGCGCTGCATCGCCAGCGAAACGCCGGTCACTCGCCAATGCGAAAAATAGTTCAACGCCACCACCGCGGCCACCATCGTCATCGAGCAGTAAAGCCCAACAAGCGACGCCGTGCGTATCTTACGAATGTGTTTGTTCATGGGGATATTGTGAATAGTGAATAGTGAATTGACAATACTAATTGCTGACTATCGGTGTTAGTTCTCACAAGCGGAGATGTTTAGCCGTATATGACTGCTTGCATTTTGCGAGGTCTTCGGGGGTGCCGGCGAAAACTACATTGCCGCCCTTGTCGCCGCCTTCGGGACCCAGGTCTATTACCCAGTCGGCGGTCTTGATGATGTCGGGGTGATGCTCGATGACCACTATGCTGTGGCCGTTGGCAATGAGGTTGTCGAAGGCTTGGAGCAGTTTTTTGATGTCGTGGAAGTGGAGGCCGGTTGAGGGTTCGTCGAAGATGAAGAGTCGAGGCTGTTCGCCGCTGCCTTTGACCAGGAAGGAGGCGAGTTTGACGCGCTGTGCCTCGCCGCCCGAGAGCGAACTGCTGCTCTGTCCCAGCTTGAGGTATCCGAGTCCTACATCCTGAAGTGGTTGCAGGCGGCTGAGGATGGCGGAGAGCGAGAGTTTGAGTGGCTGTTCGGTATTGTCGTCGGGAGAGAAGAACTCGATGGCTTGGTCAACGGTCATGTCGAGGACCTCGCTGACATTCTTGCCTTTGTATTTTACTTCGAGGGTTTCCTCTTTGAAGCGCGTTCCGTGACACTCTTCGCATACGAGGTGCAGGTCGGACATGAACTGCATGCCGATGGTGACGTAGCCTTCGCCCTCGCATGTCTCGCAGCGGCCCCCTTCGGTGTTGAACGAGAAGAAGCCGGCTTTGTATCCGCGTGCCTTTGACAACGGCTGAGAGGCGTAGAGTTGGCGTATCTCGTCGTAGGCTTTCATATAGGTGGCGGGGTTGCTGCGTGTCGAGCGTCCGATGGGGTTCTGGTCAACGAGTTCGATGCCGCAAATCCGCGATATGTCACCCGACAATGAGACGCACTGGCCGGTGTATTCGGGATTGTCGTCGAAACGTTTTTTCACCACGTCGTAGAGTACCCCCTTGACAAGGCTCGTCTTGCCCGATCCGCTGACACCGGTCACCACCATGAGCACGTTGAGCGGTATGTCGATATCGACGTCCTTGAGGTTGTTGCAGTAGGCCCCCTTTATGCAGATGCGGTCGCGCCAGTGGCGTCGTGTTTCGGGGACGGCGATTTCCAACGACCCGTTGAGATACTGCAGTGTGAGGCTTTTCTTCAACTCTGAGGCTGTCGCTTTCTTCTTCGAGAGCCCCTGCCTCCAGACGTCACCCTCGCAATGGCCTTCAAACACCACCTCGCCGCCCAGGCGTCCGGCCCGCGGTCCGATGTCAATGATGTAGTCGGCGGCTCGGATGATGTCTTCGTCGTGCTCAACCACGATGACGGTGTTGCCAATATCGCGCAGGTGTTTCAACACACCGATAAGCTGTTCCGTGTCGCGGCTGTGGAGCCCTATCGAGGGTTCGTCGAGTATATACATCGAGCCTACCAGCGAGCTTCCGAGCGAGGTCGAGAGGTTGATGCGCTGCGACTCACCGCCCGACAGTGTGTTCGACAGGCGGCTCAGTGTCAGGTATCCCAGCCCTACTTCCATGAGGTAGCCGATGCGGTTTCGCAGCTCGACGAGTATGCGGCTTGTGATTTTCTGCTCGTCGTCAGTCAGATGTAGGTCGTTTATCCATTGCTGCAGGTCGTTCACCTGCATGTTTGTGAGTTCGGTGATGCTTTTGCCTCCCACTTTCACATATTCGGTGTCCTTCCTCAGCCGGCTCCCGTGACAGTCGGGGCATACCGTCTTGCCGCGATAGCGGGCCATGAGTACTCGGTATTGTATCTTGTAGCTTTGGCTTTCGACCCATCTGAAGAATCCGTCGATGCCTTCCCAGTTGCCCTTACCGTGCCAAAGGATGTCGCGTTCCTCCTTGCTCAGTTCGCGGTAGGGGGTGTGGATGGGGAATCCAATCTTCGGCGACTGCTTGATGAGGAAGGTCTTCCACTCCTGCATCTTCTCGCCACGCCAGCACACCACTGCGTTGTCGTATATCGAAAGCGAGGGGTTGGGGACGACAATGTGCTCGTCGATGCCTATCACGCTGCCGTAACCTTGACAGGTGGGGCATGCACCGTAGGGGTTGTTGAAACTGAAGAAGTTGGGGTTGGGCTTCTCGAAACTGATGCCGTCCGCTTCGAAGCGGTTGGAAAAACGAGCTTCCCCGGAATCGCTGCCAACCACACATTCGCCTCTTCCCTCGAAGAAAGCTGTCTGTACCGATTCGGCCACCCGTGCGGCAAGTCCGTCGTCGTCACGGCGCACCTCAATACGGTCAACCAGAAGCATGGTGTGTGAATCCTGGATTTCGTTTTTTGAGTTTTGTGCTTCTCGTTTAGCGTTCAGGTAATCCTCAATCTTCACAATCGTGCCTGCTATCGAGATCCGCACGAACCCCTCCTGATGCAGTATTTTTAGTTGCTCGTCGAGCGGACGCTCTTTGCTGCCCTGCAACGGAGCGTAGATCATCGCCCGCTCTCCGTCGGGCAGCTGGCAGATGTAGTCGGTCACGTCGCTCACCGTGTGCCGCTTCACCTCCACTCCCGATACGGGCGAGAAGGTGCGGCCAATGCGGGCAAAGAGCAGTTTGAGGTATTCGTATATCTCGGTCGAGGTGCCCACCGTCGAGCGTGGGTTGCTGCTGTTTACCCGCTGCTCTATGGCTATGGCCGGCGAGATGTTTTTGATATAATCCACCTCGGGCTTTGCCATTCGCCCCATAAACTGACGGGCGTAGCTGCTGAGGCTTTCGACATAGCGGCGCTGACCTTCGGCATACAGAGTGTCGAAGGCCAGGCTCGATTTGCCGCTGCCGCTCAACCCTGTGATGACGACGAGCTTACCAGTCGGTATGTCGACGTCGAGGTTCTTCAGGTTGTTGCAGCGAGCGCCGCGTATTTTTATGCAGTCGTCGTTCAAAGTTGTAGCAGTTTGCCGTCCGAACCGAGCACGTCGGTGATTTTGTGCTTGTAGAGGTCTTTCATCCTGTCGCGGGCGGGGCCGAGATATTTACGTGGGTCGAACTCGGCGGGTTTCTCGGCCAGGGTCTTTCTGATGGCAGCGGTCATAGCCAGGCGGCTGTCGCTGTCGATGTTTATCTTGCACACAGCGCTCTTCGAAGCCTGACGCAGCTGCTCTTCGGGAATACCCACTGCCTGCTTCAAGGCACCGCCGTTGGCGTTGATGATGTCCACATCCTCCTGCGGCACCGAGCTCGAGCCATGCAGCACGATGGGGAATCCGGGCAGTTTCTCCTCTATAGCTTTCAGCACGTCGAAGGCCAGCGGCGGAGGCAGCAGCCGTCCCGTCTTTGGGTCAACGGTGCACTGTTCGGGGGTGAACTTGTAGGCGCCGTGGCTCGTTCCAATCGAGATGGCGAGCGAATCGACGCCCGTCTTGGTTACGAAATCTATCACCTCTTCGGGTTTGGTGTAGTGGCTCTCGGCGGCCGACACCTCGTCCTCCACTCCGGCCAGCACGCCCAGCTCGCCTTCGACGGTCACGTCGTACTGGTGGGCGAACTCAACCACCTTGCGGGTCAAGGCCACGTTCTCGTCGTAGGGGAGGGCAGAGCCGTCGATCATCACCGAGCTGAAACCCGTCTCGATGCAGTTCTTGCAGAGCTCGAAGCTGTCGCCGTGGTCGAGGTGCAGCACTATCTCGGGGTGTTTGCAACCCAGCTCTTTGGCATACTCCACAGCGCCTTCGGCCATATAGCGCAGAAGCGTCTGGTTGGCGTAGTTGCGGGCACCCTTCGACACCTGCAGTATCACGGGAGACTTGGTCTCCACCGCCGCCATGATAATGGCTTGCAGCTGCTCCATGTTGTTGAAGTTGAATGCCGGGATGGCATAGCCGCCGTCAACGGCTTTGGCGAACATAGCGCGTGTGTTCACCAGTCCTATTTCTTTGTAGTTTGTCATGATTTTATTTTGTTATGTTGTTAATTATTCAGCTTTCAAAAGGCAAAAAGGCACGCATTCTTTTGGCTTGCAAAGATACGAAAAAAATGTCTCTCTTTATAGGAATAATAAAAGCCTCTCATTTCGAGAGGCTTTTATTGCGGGTTTTATGCGTTAAAACGTCTTGGCTTTACGCTTGTGCGCTAAAACGTCTCGGCGTGTCTTATTTCCCGAAGACCTCTTTCGCCCTGTCCATCTTTTTGGGAATATCCACCCCGAACGGGCAGCGCGAGAGGCAGGCGCCACAGTGGGTGCACTCGCCGGCGTGGTGCGGCAGTGCGTCATACTGCGCCTGTAGTTCGGGCGTCAGCCCTTCGGTTTCGGCTTTGTCGAGCAGCTCGTTCACCTTTCCGATAGGGATTCCCTGAGTGCAGGGCGCGCAGTGGTTGCAGTAGGTGCAGCCGCCTTGGTCAGCGTCGGCCGTCTGCTTGTCGAGTGCAGCCTTCCAGTCTTTCTCTTCGTCGGTGGCTTTCAGATAGTGCAGATATTCGTCAACATGGCTGGCGCTGTCGATGGTGCAGAGCGCTGTCGCGACGCAGGGTTTCGACAGCACGTAGGCGAAGCATTGGTCGCGGGTGAGCGCTTTCTTCAACGGCGACTTCTCCGCATCCAGCAGTCGGTCGCCTCCGCCGAAGGTCTTCATCACGGTGATGGCTATGTTGTGCTGCGCGCAGTAGTCATACAGCTCGACTCGCACGGGGTCGATGCCGGGCAGCATCTCGTCGAAGGTCTTGGAGTCCCAGGGGTTCTTGCCCGAAAGCACACGGTCGAAGGCGGGGTTGAGGCTGAACATGATGACCTCGACCAGGCCGCTCTTGGCTATGGCCAGCGCCACCTCGGCGTTGTGGCTGCTCACTCCGATATGCTTGATTATGCCCTTCTCTTTCAGCTCTTTCACATATTGCAGATAGTCGCTCCCCTGCATCGCTTGCCAGTCGTCCATCTTATCGACGATATGTATCATTCCCACGTCGATATAGTCGGTGTTGAGGCGGGTGAGCAGGTCTTCGAACCCGATTTTGCATTTCTCCACATCGCGGGTACGCTCATAGCTGTCGCCGTTCCACCAGCAGCCGATATGGCCTTGTATGATCATCTCCTTGCGGCGGTCGCCGAGGCCGTATCCTATGTTGCTGCGCACCTTCGGGTTGGCGTCGTAGATGTCCATGTAGTTCATCCCGTGGTCGAGGGCGTAGGTCACCAGCTCGCGAGAGGTCGCGGAGTCGATCTCGTCGAAGCCGCCGCACCCCAATCCAATGATACCCACGCTCAAGCCGGTGCTGCCCAGCGTGCGGTACTCCATGTCGTTCTGTTTGATGACGTTTTTCTGTTTGCATCCCACCATCATCAGGGTGGCCGCCATTGCAAGTAATGCTAATTTTCTCATATCCATTAATGTTACAATAAGTAATTAACGCCAGCGACGTGATTTTATTGCCCGCAATGCCGAGTGATTCAGGTCACCCGACAAAAAAAGCCCCTCGCAATGAGAGGCTTTCGTTGTTTTTAATTAACCAGTCACCAGTCACTGTTCACCAGTCACTGGTCACAGGTCACTGTTTACATCAACCCTCTGTCTTTCAGCAGGGGTTTCACGCTGGGCTGCTTGCCGCGGAACTCGAGGTACATCTTCATCGGCTCGACGGTGTTGCCGCTCTCGAGTATCTTGCGGAACTTCTTGGCAAGCTCGGGGTTGAAGAGGTCGCCGCTCTCGGTGAAGGCCGCGAAGGCGTCGTGGTCGAGGATGGCCGTCCAGGTGTAGCTGTAGTAGCCGGCGTCGTAGCCGGTGGTGAAGATATGCTGGAAGTAGGGGCTCTTGTAGCGGCTGATGATTTCGGGTATCAAGCCAATCTTGTCAAGATGTTCCTTCTCGAACTTGTTGGCGTCGATGGGTTGCTTCGCGGTGATTGAGTGGTAGTCCATGTCGAGCAGCGAGGCGGCGAGCAGCTCGGTGTTGATGAAGCCCTGGCCGTAGGTCTGGGCGGCGGCTATCTTGGCAATCAGCTCGTCGGGGATGACCTTGCCCGTCTCATAGTGTTTGGCGTAGTCTTTCATCACCTGCGGGTTGCGGCACCAGTTCTCCATGATCTGCGAAGGCAGCTCGACGAAGTCGCGCGGCACGTTGGTGCCGGCCAGCGACGGATAGTGGCACTTGCTCAGCAGGCCGTGGAGGGCGTGTCCGAACTCGTGGAAGAGGGTTTCGCTCTCGTCGAAGTTGAGCAGAGAGGGTTTCTTGCCGTCGGGCTTGGTGAAGTTGCACACCACCTGTATGATAGGAATCACGTTGTTGCCCTGACGGTCCACCTTCTGGCCGCGGAACTCGGTCATCCAGGCACCGCTGCGCTTGCTCTCGCGCGGGAAGAAGTCCATGTAGAGTATGCCGATGACGTTGCCTGCGTCTTTCACCAGGAAGCAGCGCGCCTCTTTGTCGTAGGTGGGCAGGGTGTCGGTCTGCTCGAAGCTGATGCCATAGAGGCGGCCGGCTACGTTGAAGGCGCCGCTCAGCACGTTGTCGAGTGCGAAGTAAGGACGCACGACGGCATCTTCGAGGTTGTATTTCTCAACACGCAGCTTCTCGCTGTAGTAGCGCCAATCCCACGGCTGCAGCTTGGCGCCGGGCTCGTCTTTCGAGAGCATCTTCTGGTATTCGGCGCACTCCTCTTTGGCTTTCTTCAGAGCGGGAGTCCATATCTGCATCAGGCAGTCGTAGACGGCCTTGGGGGTCTTGGCCAGGCAGTTGTCCAGCACGTAGTCGGCGTGGGTGGGGAATCCCAGTATGTTGGCGCGTTCGAGACGCAGGTTGGTCAGCGTGTCGATGATCTTGGTGTTGTCAAACTCGCCACCGTTGCAGCGGTCGGTGTAGGCGTGCCACACCTCCTCGCGCAGTTTGCGGTCGGGGCAGGTCTGCATGAAAGGCTCCCATGAGGGCAGCTGGAGGGTCACCTCGGTGCCGTCGTCCAGTTTCTTCTTGTAGGCGTTGGTGGCCTTCAGCACGTTCTGTGCGAAGCGGAGAGTGAGCGAGGCGATCTTCTCGTTCAGCTCGCGGAAGCGGGGCTGCTGGTCCTCAGGCACGTTGGCGCCGTTGCGGACGAAGCCCTTGTAGGTCTCTTCCAGCAGACGCATCTGCTCGGGGTTCAGATTGAGGTTGTCCTTCTGCTCATATACAGCCTTGATGCGGGCGAAGAGCTTGGCGTTGAGGGCTATGTCGTCGCCGTGGGCCGAAAGCTTGGGAGTGACCTCCTCGGCTATGGCCTCCATCTCAGGCGAGTTCTCGCACTCGGAGAGGTTGAAGAAGACGCTGGCCACGGTGTTGAGCAGCTCGCCGCTGTACTCGTAGGCCTCAATCGTGTTCTCGAAGGTCGGCGCCTCGGGGTTGTTCACGATGGCGTCGATCTCTTCTTTCTGCTGGCGCATGCCCTCCTCGAAGGCGGGCATGTAGTGCTCGGTCTTGATTTTCCCGAAGTCAGGGATGTTGTACGGGGTGTTGAAACCCGCGATGAATGGATTCTCGTTCTCCATGGCGGCTTGTTTTTTCTCTTTGCAGCCGACGGCAAGCACCATAGCCGCACAGCCGACAATCAATAATGAAATTTTACGCATATTTTACGGTGTTTTATGTTTGGTAAGATATAGTATGTATAACGCCCAAGTTGCGGAGTTATTGTTTTTTTTGTGAAGATGTGACCTGTGATCTGTGACCTGTGACCTGTGACCTGTGACCTGTGAGGGTGGGATTGGGAATTGACATTTGTGAAGATGTGAAGGTGTGAAGGTGTGAAGGTGTGAATTGTTTGTGAATTGGCGCTGTTGGCGTCATTCTGCTATGGTTCGGAAAAACAAGCAAGCTTGATTTTCGCTCACCTTAAACGCAGAATTGTAAATTGACAAGTGACTGGGGTGAGTGTTTTTTTTTCAGACGGACGGACGGGAAGGCTTGGAGGGATTGAGACGGCGATAATCGTGGTTGGGAACTTTTTTTGTTGGGCAATGGCTTGATATACTGTGATAAAGGTGTTTGTAAATTTTTTTTGGAAAAAAGTTCGTCAGCGCAATATTTATTGGTATATTTGCAAATGACGCAAAAAAATTGATGACATTGTTATGTTGTAAACAATCAGCGAGTTATATGGTCGTGCTTGCGTGAGGGGGTGCTTTTGCGGTGGCTGTAGTTATTTGATATTCAGTATTGTGGATTGCTTTGGTACGTATCAACAACGTATCAAAGACGTATCCTCTACGTATCAACGCCGTTGCATCGCTATGGCATATTCGTGGTTTCCCTAAGACTCATTCGTGACTCCTCCAATACACCTATAGGGATGGCATACGGTTGAGGGGATGTTGATAAGTCGGGAGTTAAACTTGCGTAGAATATATGCCATATATATAAATTAAATTCGTATCTTTGCAGGTCAATAATTCGTTATACTATGGACACTATCATTATCTTAGACTTTGGTTCTCAGTACACTCAGCTTATCGCCCGCAAGGTGAGAGAGCTCAACGTATATTGTGAAATTCATCCGTTCAACAAGATTCCGGCATTGACGAAGGATGTGAAGGGAGTGATTTTTTCGGGCAGCCCTTACAGCTGCAACGCAGAGGATGCGCCCGTGCCCGACATGAAGGACATCAAAGGCAAGCTGCCGCTGCTGGCGGTGTGCTATGGAGCACAGTATCTCGCCAAATGGGGCGGCGGAAGGGTGCAGCAGTCGAAGATAAGAGAGTACGGCCGCGCCAACCTGAACTGGATTGACGAGAGTTCGCCGCTGATGAAGGGGGTGCCGATGGGGAGCCAGGTGTGGATGAGTCACGGCGACACGATAGAGTGCGTGCCGGAGGGCTACAAGTGCATCTGCTCGACGGAGAACGTGAAGTATGCCGGCTACAAGATAGAGGGCGAAGAGACCTACGCCATACAGTTCCATCCCGAAGTGCATCACTCGGTCGATGGGCTCACGATACTGAAGAACTTCGTGGTGGATGTATGCCATTGCGAGCAGAGCTGGACGCCGGCGTCGTTCATCGAGACCACCGTTGCCGAGCTGAAGGCCAAGGTGGGCAGCGACAAGGTGGTGCTGGGGTTGAGCGGCGGAGTCGATTCGACGGTGGCGGCGGTGCTGCTGAACCGCGCCATCGGCCATCAGCTGCATTGCATCTTCGTGGATAACGGACTTCTGAGAAAGAACGAGTTTGAGAGTGTGCTGGAGTCGTACAAGGACATGGGGTTGAACGTGAAGGGTGTGGATGCGAAGGAGCGCTTCTATTCTGTGCTGGCCGGAGTGACCGACCCTGAGAAGAAACGCAAGGGGATAGGCAAGACGTTCATCGATGTGTTTGACGCCGAGGCGAAACAGATAAGCGACGCAAAATGGCTGGGACAAGGCACGATATATCCCGACGTGATTGAGAGCAGCTCGGTGAAAGGACCTTCGCAGACGATAAAGAGCCACCACAACGTGGGAGGGCTGCCCGACTATATGAAGCTGCAGCTGGTGGAGCCTCTGCGCAGCCTCTTCAAAGACGAGGTGCGCAGGGTGGGGCGTCAGCTGGGCATCAAGGACGAGCTGATAGGCCGTCACCCGTTCCCGGGGCCCGGGTTGGCAATCCGCATCCTCAGCGATGTGACGCCCGAAAAGGTGAGAATACTGCAGGAGGTTGACGACATCTTCATCCGCGGCTTGCGAGAGAACGGCCTCTACGACAAGGTGTGGCAGGCGGGATGCATGCTGCTGCCCGTACAGTCGGTGGGCGTGATGGGCGACGAGCGCACATACGAAAGCGTCGTGGCGCTGAGGGCTGTGGAGAGCGTCGATGGCATGACGGCCGACTGGAGCCATCTGCCCTACGAGTTCCTCGCTAAGGTGTCGAACGAGATTATCAATCGCGTGAAGGGCGTGAACCGAGTGGTGTATGACATCAGCTCGAAGCCGCCTGCAACGATAGAGTGGGAGTAGATAGTTTTAAGTTTTAAGTTTTTAGTTTCAAGTTTTTAGTTTCAAGTTGAAAAAGATAGTTTTTTTATTGTTTGTCGGTTTGTCGGTGTCGCTGAGTGCGCAGGTGGTGAAATCGAACACCGTGGGGATGCACAACGGCAAGAAGTGCTACATACATATCGTGCAACCCGGACAGACGGTGTACTCCATCACAAAGCTCTACGGGGTGAAGGAGCACGAGGCGATACTGAAGTCGGACATCCACCATCTGGCTGTCGATGACACGGTGTGGATTCCCTGCACCGACTGTGTGGTGAACACCCAAGCCTCGACCAATACTGCAAGTCAGCAACCCGAAAAGAAGGAATATCAGTTTATTGTGGTGGAACCCGGACAGACGCTTTACAGCCTCTCGAAGAAATACAACGTGAGCATCGAGGACCTCAACGAGCTCAATCCCGAATTGCGGACAATGGGGCTGAAGGCCGGGCAGACGATAAAGGTGCCAGGCAGTCAGCAGCCGTCTGCCGCCAGTCAGAACAGCCAAACCACCCAGCCGGCTCAGAAGCCACAGCAGTCGTCAACACAAGCCAAGCCGGCAGGCCGACAGCCGGCCACCTATACCCCGAAGGCACCTACAGAGCCGGCCGTGGTGTCGCCGCTGATAGAGCCGGGCAAGGTGCATGTCTCGCTGCTGATGCCGCTGCATCTCGCCGATTTGGAAAAGATCTCCACCACGAAGTTCGACATCGACCAGCGCGGAAAGAAGAGCTACGGGGCATTCGAGTACATCCAGTTCTACGAAGGTCTGCTGGTTGGAATGGAGCGTCTTGAAAGAATGAACTGCAAGGTGGTACTAAACGTAGTGGATGTGTCGGGCAAGACGAAACAGGATGTCTTGACGGCGATAAACACTCATAATGTGACGCATAGCGATTTCATGATAGCCCTGCTTCCGAAAGAGCAGTTTGAATATGCAGCCGAGTGGGCGCAGGAAAACCGTATATTCATCATCAACCCAATGTCGGAGAGAGACGAGATAGTGGAGGGCAACCCGTACGTGTTCAAGTGCATGTCGTCGGTGACGGGGCAGGTGGATGAGCTGTTGAAGACGATCGCTTCGATGCCGGGAAAGCCGCATCTTTATGTGATTGCCTCGGGGTCGAAAAACGAGGCCCGCGTGCGCGGCATAGTGGAGGAAAAGCTGAAGGCCAAGGGCAACATAGCGTACACCATCTTTGACTGGGGCGCCAACTCGAAGCTTGTGGCGTCGCTTAAGAAAACCCCAGGGAGCGTGGTGCTGAACATCTACGACCAGAACCGCGACAAGAACCACATACAGGTGAGCACGCTGCTCAACCGCCTGGCGGCGGCAAAGTCGAGCAATGTGACGCTGGTGTCGCTGGAAAACTATATAAACAAATACGGCGACATCGATTTCGCCCAGCTGCAGCAGTCGAACTATATGACCGTCAACAGCGAACTTGACTACAACGACCCGTCGAAAAAAGACTTCATTGACGCCTTCAACGAGCGGTTCAAGGTGGAGCCTATAGGTTCATACGCGACGATGGCCAACGACATAATCATCCACTTCGTTTACGGGTTGAAGAACCGCGGGACGGAATTCTGGCGCTCGCCCAACCAGTCGTATGTGTCGGGAATGCTCTATCCCATGTTCTTCACGCAAAGCGACAAAGGGCACGGCTTCGTCAACGAGTCGGCGGTGTTCTACAAACTCAGTAACTATCGTTTTGTGCCGCTGTCGGGGAGGTATTAGTTTTTAGTTTCAAGTTTTTAGTTTCAAGTTTCAAGTTTCTGGTAAACCTATCAACATCTTCACACACTTTGGATCAACAGACAACCATAAAGATACCTTTCCGCCTGACGGGTCCCGGATTGCATACGGGACGAACCGTGACGGTGTTGGTGCGTCCGGCGGCAGCTAATTTCGGCATAGCGTTCAGGCGTACGGACAGGGTGAACATCATAACGCAGCACGCCACCGCCGACAAGGTGGGCAGCACGGCTCGCGGTACCACGCTGGGTTTTGGACGGCACTCGATTGCCACGATAGAACACCTGATGTCGGCCCTGCATGGCATGAAGATAGACAACGTGCTGGTGGAACCCGACGGCGGCGAGATACCGATACTCGACGGGTCGGCACGTCCGTGGCTGCAACAGCTGCAACGTGTGGGAACCGTGCAGCTCGACGCCCCACGCAAGTTCTTCGAATTGAAAGAACCGATTCACTTTGAGTACGGACCCACGGGTTCGGTTTACGACATCGAGCCTGACGACCATTTCTCGGTGGAGTGCACCATCGAGTTTGTTGACAGCGTGATTGGCCGTCAGCAGGCGGTGATGAACTCGTTTGACGAATATCCCGACCAGATAGCACCCAGCCGCACGTTCGTATTCCTGCACGAGGTGGAGCCTCTGCTGCACCTGAACCTGATCAAGGGCGGCAGTTTGGACAACGCCTTGGTGTTCGTGAACAAGGAACTTGGTTCACGACAGTTGAGACGCCTTGAGAAAACTTTCCACAAGGACGCATCACAGTTCAGGGTGCATGACGGGTTGCTCAACACCACCGACCTCTATTTCCCCAACGAGCCGGCACGACACAAACTGCTCGACTTCCTGGGCGACATCAGGCTTGTGGGTTACCCCATAAAAGGACATTTTAAAGTCTATAAACCAGGACATAAAGCCAACAATTCGTTTGCAAAATACTTGATGAACTATTTAAACACAAAGTCATGACTCTCAACGACATCAACCCCAATGCCAAAATTGGCAAGGATGTGACGATCGGCAATTTCACCACTATATACGAGGACGTGGAGATAGGCGACGGATGCTGGATTGGCCCGAATGTGACCATATTTCCTGGAGCTCGTATCGGAAAGAACTGCAAGATATTCCCCGGCTCGGTGATAGCCGCTGTTCCGCAGGATTTGAAGTTTGCCGGTGAGTACAGTACCGTAGAGATTGGAGACAACAACGTCATACGAGAGTGCTGCACCATTAACCGCGGCACCGCCGCATCGGGCAAGACGGTGGTTGGCAACAACAACCTCATCATGGCGTACGTGCATATTGCGCACGACTGCGTGGTGGGAGACAACTGTGTGTTCGCCAACAACGCCACCTTGGCTGGACATATCATTGTCGGTGACTATGTCATCCTCGGCGGTAAGACAGCCATACTGCAGTTCGTCCATATCGGCTCTCACGCCATCACCCAAGGAGGCGCCCTGGTTGACAAGGACATACCACCGTTCGTCAAGGCGGCTCGCTACCCCATATCCTACGCAGGCGTGAACACCCTCGGGCTCTCGCGCAGAGGCTTCAGTCAGGAGTCGATAAACACCATCAGCGACATCTACCGCTACTTGTTCCAGAAGGGATTGACGGTCAGTCATGCTGTGGAGGCTATCAAAGAACAGTATGGACACACCGACGAAGGGAAGGTGATACTCTGCTTTATCGGCGGAGCCAATACAGGCCTGATGAAAGGTTACTCTTATATGCGCAGGGAAGAATAAACAGATTAAAGTGATTGTCTGATTGACAGATACATCCAAGCAATAAATCCAGGGGTCTTCTTGACAACCCCCTTTAACAAAACAAGAACATGGATAACGATTCGACACCGAACAAGGATTCGGTAATTGTACTTTCTGGTGGGCTCGACTCCACGACACTGCTTTATGAGCAGCGAGCCCGTATCGCTCTCGCTGTCAGCTTCGACTACGGCAGCAATCACAACAAGCGGGAGATAGAGTGTGCCCGTCACCATTGTGAAAGGCTGGGGGTGGAGCAACTTGTTATTCCACTCGACTTCATCAAGCGCTATTTCACATCCTCGCTTCTCGAAGGAGGGGATGCGGTGCCGACGGGGGAGTATGACGACGACAATATGCACTCAACCGTTGTGCCCTTCCGCAATGGCATCATGCTTTCTGTCGCCTGCGGTTTGGCAGAAAGTAGAGGCCTCAACCGGCTGCTTATTGCCAATCACGGAGGCGACCATGCCATATATCCCGACTGCCGTCCGGATTTTGTCTCAGCCATCGATGCCGCCACACAATCGGGTACCTATAACCATGTGCGTGTTGTGGCGCCATACACCAACCTTACCAAAAGCGACATCGTCAGGCGGGGAGCGGCCTTGGGTGTCAACTATGCCGACACCTATTCTTGCTACTGCGGTGGTGAGAGGCATTGTGGACGATGCGCCACGTGCACCGAACGCAAGGAGGCCTTCCGGCAGGCCGGCATTCCAGACCCCACCGAGTATTGTGGCGGTTGACAGGTTCGTATGACAATGACACATTCACGAAATCAAGCATTAACAATATGTTTTATATAAAGAAAACCATAGAGGTGTCGGGGGCGCATCGTCTGACACTCGACTATCCAAGCAAATGCACCGAGATGCACGGCCACAACTGGGTTATTACCATCTATTGCCGTGCCAAAGAGTTGAACCATAACGGTATGGTGGTTGATTTTTCGGAAATCAAGCGCCGTATATTCGACAAACTCGACCACAAGCTCGTCAACGATGTGATACCCTACAACCCCACGTCAGAGAACATCGCTCGCTGGTGTCAGGAACAGATAGAGTGCTGCTACCGTGTTGATGTGCAGGAAACTTCGGGTAATGTTGCAACCTACGTAGTCGATTAATGAAGGTAAACGAAATATTTTATTCCCTTCAAGGCGAAGGTTTCAATGCAGGAACACCTGCTGTCTTTGTACGCTTTGCCGGCTGCAACCTACAGTGCCCCTTCTGTGACACCGACTTTGCTGTCGGTATCGAGATGACGGAAGAAGATATTGCGGCACAGGTAGTACGGTATCCCGCATCGTTGGTCGTTATCACCGGCGGTGAACCATCGCTCCAGCTTACAGAGTCGTTGGTTGATGCTCTGCATCGGCAGGGTAGGAGGGTGGCGGTTGAAACCAACGGTACCCATCCGTTGCCGTCAAATGTCGATTGGATAACACTCTCGCCGAAAGATACGTTTCTCGGCATGGTAGCCTCACCGATTCTTACAGAGGTCGATGAACTGAAAGTAGTCTTCGACGGCATCCACCAGCCAGTGATATACGAAAATATCAAAGTCCGCCACGCCCGTTTCCTGCAACCTTGCGACACAGGCGACCCGCAGCGCAACGGCATTATCGTCAACCAAACCATAGAATATATCAAAGCCAACCCTCAATGGCGCCTCTCCCTCCAAACCCACAAGATTGTAGGGATAAGGTAGGAACGCTTGAATGCGTTAACGTGTGAGTGACCAATAACAAGTTAACAAATTAACAAGATAACACAATAGAATAAATATCATGGATCGTACAAAAGACAATCTGCAGCAGCTCGGCAGTAAGAGCGACATCCCCGAAACCTACGCTCCCGAAGTGTTGGAAACCTTCGAAAACAGCCATCCTGAGCGCGACTATTGGGTACAGTTCAACTGCAAGGAGTTTACCACTCTGTGTCCCATCACCGGCCAGCCCGACTTCGCCGAACTGAAGATACTCTACATACCCGACAAGAAGATGGTGGAAAGCAAGAGCCTCAAGCTCTACCTTTTCTCGTTCCGCAACCACGGCGACTTCCACGAGGACTGTGTCAACACCATCCTCGACGACCTTGTGCGTGTAATGGACCCGCGCTATATCGAAATCACAGGCTACTTCGTCCCCCGCGGCGGCATCAGCATTTATCCGTTTGTCAACTACGGCAAGCCAGACACGAAGTATGAGCAGCTAGCCTTCCAACGAATGCAAAACTACCAGTCGGTATGAACACCAGAAGGGCGGCTGCGAGAATCGCAGCCGCCCTTCTTCTTGTTCTGTTAAAGGTGCGTTATTGGCCTATCATCCCCACGCTGCGCTTGATGAACTCTGTCAGTGCCTCGCCTTTCAGAAGACCGTTGCTTAGCAGCGCCAGGTCGGTCAGCTGGTGTATCAGCTGTTTCTGCTTGTCGGCATCGGACTCGTTGAGAATCTGCCCAATCAGCGGGTGGTTGGTGTTCACCACCAGATTGTAGCTTTCCGGCATCTCGCCGTAGAATCCGCCACCGCCCATCTCCGACATCTCTTTGTAGCGGCGCATAAACTCGTTGCGCGTTATCAGCATCGGCTCCTCGTCGCTCTCCATGCTTTCCATCTGTACAGTGAATTTCTGTTTGTCGATTTCTGCTTCGATGATGGGTTTCAGTTTGTCCTGTTCTTCTTTTGTGAGTTTTGATGGTATCGAATCTTCGTGAGGGATGAGCTTTTCGACGGTGTCGCTATCGACACGAACGAAACGGCATTTGTCTATCTTGCGCTCAAGCAGGTTCACGAAGTGCGGCGTTAGGGGACTGTCCATAATCAGCACGTCGTAGCCTTTCGCCTTTGCTTTCGCTATGTAAGCGTGCTGCTCGTCGGCGTCGGTGGCGTAGAGGAAGCAGAGGTTCTTGTCCTTGTCTGTCTGCAGGGCCGACACCTTCTCCTTGTAGTCGTCGATGTTGTAGTACTGTCCTTCGCTGTTTTTCAGCAGGGCGAACTTCATGGCGCGGTCGCAGAACTTCTCGTCGGTCAACATTCCGTATTCCACGAATATCTTGATGTCGTCCCATTTCTCCTCCAACTGAGATTTGTTCTCTGCGTCGGATTTGTCGCCTTCCGCGGACACGCGGTTTTTGTACATCTCCTCCAGCTTGTCGCACACCTTTTTGCTTATGTGCGATGATATCTTCTTCACGTTGCTGTCGCTCTGCAGGTAGCTGCGGCTCACGTTCAGAGGAATGTCTGGCGAATCCAGTACACCGTGCAGCAACATCAGATACTCTGGCACCACACCTTCCACCGAGTCGGTCACGAACACTTGGTTGCAGTACAACTGTATTTTGTTGCGGTTCGGGTCAACGGTCTTCCTCACCTTTGGGAAGTACAGTATGCCCGTCAGGTTGAATGGGTAGTCAACGTTCAGGTGTATCTGGAACAACGGGTCCTCGAAGTTCATCGGGTACAGCTCGTGGTAGAATTTCTTGTAGTCCTCGTCCGTCAACGACGAAGGCGTCTTGCGCCACGCCGGTTCCGTGTTGTTGATTATGCGGGGCTGCTTCTTCTCCACGCGTTTGGGCTTTCCGTCCTTGTCGCATTCCGTCTCGCTGTCCTCCCATACCGACTCCTCGCCGCAGCGTATCGGCACCGGCATGAAACGACAGTATTTCCTAAGCAGCTCCAGCACACGATATTCTTCCAGAAACTCCTCGCAGTCGCTGGCGATATGCAGCACGATGTCTGTGCCGCGCTCCTTGCGGTCGCACTCTTTCATGTCGTAGTCGGGGCTTCCGTCGCATGTCCAGTGCATTGCAGGTTCGTCTTTGAACGACTTGGTAATGATTTCCACCTTGTCTGCCACCATGAAGGCCGAGTAGAATCCAAGACCGAAGTGACCTATCAGGTTCTCCTGTATGTCTTTGTATTTCTCCAGAAAGTCCTCGGCGCCCGAGAAAGCTATCTGGTTGATGTATTTCTCAATCTCGTCGGCGGTCATGCCTACGCCATGGTCAGACACCGTCAGAATCTTTTTGCTTTTGTCCACCTTCACCTCCACCGTCAGGTCGCCCATCTCGCCGCTGAACTCGCCACGTGACGACAAGGCTTTCAGTTTCTGTGTCGCGTCGATGGCGTTGCTCACCAGCTCGCGCAGGAATATCTCGTGATCCGAGTAGAGGAACTTCTTGATAACAGGGAAGATGTTCTCCGTCTGTACGTTAAGTTTTCCGTTCATGTTGCTCTGTTTTATAATTAACTATTGTTGGTTCAGCAATAGCCATACCAAACAAAGCGTTTGTGTCAAAATGGCAGTAGTCGGTGTTCGGCAAACCGTTACTTTTTCAGACGCTCACCCTTTCAGGTGGAGAAAAACTATTCCCCCGCCTTCTTCAACTGGTTTTTAATCAAACCCTCGAAGGTTTCAGGGCTGAACTTTTTTGCAATTATTTTTTTATCGCGATCCAGTAGGAAAATCTTCGGTGTTGTGGTCACGTCATACACCTCTTTCCAATCAACGTTGCACTCGCCGCCGTCCAGGTTCAGCCAGTTCAGGTCATGCTGCTTGATGAACGTCTTCCACAGAGGACGAGTGTGGTCGTCGGGTTCGCTCAGAATCGCGAAGGCAGCTATGTCGTACTCCTTGCGGTATTTCTCGTAGATTTCGTGCATTTCGGGTATCGTAACCTTGCAATGTCCGCAGGTGGGCGACCAGAACATCAGCAGCGTGTATTGGTGACGGCTGCATTCTATGCCCAGGGAGTGGAATGTGCCGAGCGTGTCCTTCAGAATCAACTCGGGCGCCTGCTTGCCCACCAGTATCTTCTCCCACGTGTCGGCACGTTTGACGTTGTCGTCAATCGAACTCGGCGATGCCCACACTGCCTCGCCAGTGGCGTAGTAACGGTGGATCATGTGCACATACACCTCGTCATACACCATCACGTTGCTCTGCAGGAAACGCTCAGACGTTGTGTGTACCAGATATTTGAACACCTCCGGCGCCGTCCGTGACTTGTCTATCATTGCGTCGATGTGAGGGATTATGAACTCAGGCATAGTGTTCTTCAGCGTTATGTTGAAATAGTCATCCACCTTCTTGTAGAAGATATTCTCGGGAGTGCGCACTATGAAGTCGTCGCCCAGCGGCATATTGTCGAAGTAGTGGTCGGCGTAGTATTCCCAGCGTTCGGTGTTTGTCAGAGAGTCGCCCTTGTCGTTCACCATAGGCACATCTATAGGTTTCGTCGCCTCCATCATCTTCGTGAACATACAGTCGGGATACTGCTCGATGTATTTCATCATCAAGCTGTCGTTCTTTTTCAGCATCCCGCGGCGGAATTCCATGAATGACACAGAGTCCATCCTTTTCGATGCTGCCTCCAGCTCCTCGGTCAGCGACCTCCGCTCGTTGTGGAAAGCATAGAATATCTCGTTCTCCCTCGACCCTTTAACCTTTACGTGCTTCTTCCAGTCGTCGTCCTTGGTTGAGAAGGCAAAATCGGGTTTCTCTTTATAAACCACAAATTCGAAAAACTTCCCTTTCTGGTTGGTGAAGAAGTAAAGTCCCGAGAACAGTTCCGTCTGGCGGCTGAATACATAGTTGCCCTTGCCGTCGTTGACGGCCGTGTCTATGGCGTAGGTTCCCTTGGCGTAGTAGTTGCCCAGATACACAGTGTCGTCCGAGGCACCGTCTATATGCAGCGCGATGCGGTATCCCTCCTTGCCGCCCTTCTTGTCCTTTTTATCTTTAGAGAAGGCTTGGTTCGGCAGGCACATCGCCGCCGCAAGGATTATCAAAACAGTCCTGATTTTCATCTCCATGATATCTTTTAACACTATACGTGATATGTTTTAAACCCAAAACTATAACGCTAATTCACCATTGTTTAGTATTGATTAATCGAGAAAACCTTCACTTATAAACAAATCCCGTCAACCTATCCTTTACCTATCATCTCCCTATTGCTTTCCTATCATCTCCTTTTTTCGCATCCCCCACTAGCACACTCACCAAACAGCATCATCCCAGCACCTTTTGTCAGACAAATCTCAGGCAAAAGTCAGATAAATGTCAGCTAAGCGTTGTATAATTTGCGCCTGATTTATTCGCCCACCTTCTTTAGTTGGTTCTTTATCAATCCTTCAAACGTCTCGGGGCTGAATTTCTTGGCTATGATTTTCTTTTCGCGATCCAGCAGGAATATCTTCGGCGTCGTCGTAACGTCATACACCTCTTTCCAATCCACGTTGCACTCGCCGCCGTCCAAGTTCAACCAATTCAAATCATGCTGTTTGATGAATTTCTTCCACAGCGGACGCGTGTGGTCATCCGGTTCGCTCAGTATAGCGAAGGCGGCTATGTCGTATTCCGTCTTGTATTTTTCGTATATCTCGTGCATTTCAGGAATCGTCACTTTGCAATGCCCGCAAGTCGGCGACCAGAACATCAGAAGCGTGTATTGGTGCCGTTTGCACTCTATCCCCAGCGAGTGGTACGTCCCAAGCGTGTCTTTCAGTATCAGTTCAGGGGCGGTCTTGCCCACAAGTATCTTCTCCCAGATGTCAGCTCGGTGTACGTTCTCGTCAATCGAGCTCGGCGACGCCCAGAATGCCTCGCCGCTGGCATAGTATCGGTGAATCATGTGTACATACACCTCGTCATACACCATCACGTTGCTCTGCAGGTACCGCTCTGCGGTAGTGTGTACCAGATATTTGAACATCTCTGGCGCAGGTCGTGCTTTGTCTATCATAGCATCCACATGTGGAATGATGAAATCCGGCATAGTATTCTTGAGCGTCACGTTGAAGTAGTCCTCCAGTTTTTTGTTGAATCCGACGTTCTCTGGTGTGCGTAACAAAAACTCCTCGTCAATAGGGATGTTGTCGAAATAGTGTGAGGCATAGTATTCGTAACGTTCCTGGTTGGAGAGAGAGTCGCCTTTTTTGTCCACCAGCGGCACCTCTATCGGGATAGTGGATTTCATCATCTTGGTGAACATCAACTCTGGATTAGTCTCTATATAGTTCAGCATCAGGCTGTCGTTCTTCTTCAGTTGTGCGGCTCGGTATGTTTCGAATTCATCTTCGCTCAACCTTTTGGATGCAGCTTGTACGTCGTCTTTCAATGCCCGTTGCTCTGCTTGAAAGGCGTAAAACACCTCGTTCTCTGGCGACCCTTTCACTTTGATATGCTGGGCCCAGTCGTCATTCTTGGTCGAGAAGGCAAACTCTTGTGATTCCTTGTGTACGCAGAATTCTACATATTTGCCTTTCGTGTTGGTGAATAGGTAGAGTCCTTGATAGAGCAGCGTGTCGCCGTCATAAACATAGTTGCCTTTCCCATCGTTAACGGCTGTATCTATGGCGTAGATGCCGCCTTTCATCGAGTAGTATCCCATATAGACGGTGTCGTCTTTTGCTCCGTCCACATGCAAGCTGATATGGTATCCTTGTTTCTTGGCTTTCTTTGGCTTTGCTGACAATGTGGTAGGCAGAATCATCGTGACAGTCAAGAGAAGAATTGCGGTTTTGAAAAGTTGTTTCATCGGCATCGGGTTTGTTGGGGTTTCATATGATTTGTTGCAAAAAACAATGAAAACCGTCAAACGATCAAAAAAAAGTTTTTTTTGTTTATATACTTTGTGCAAACTCCATCAAGGTGGGGTAGTGGTGGTCTACCAGTTTGGGGTGTTTAAGGGCAATGTCGTTAGTGTCGCCTATGAGAACGGTGGTCATGCCGGCACGACGGCCGAAAAGCATGTCTGACGCGGAGTCGCCCACCATCACGCTCTCTTTCAGCCGTATTTCTGGATAATCCCTGCGGGCCTGCAACGCCATTCCGATATTGGGTTTGCGATAGAAACTGTGCGCACTCTGCAACTCCGTACAATAATATATACGGTCGATGATACCAATTTCCTCAATCAGTTTCCTGTGTACAGCGACAAGGTCATCTTCGGTCATAAGGCCTTTTTTGACGCCCTGCTGGTTGGTGACGATGAAAATATGTGCGAACCACTTGCGTAGCAGTTCGAGCGCTTCCTTCACGCCTGGCAGTACCTCCAGTTCGTCGGGGCATTTCACGTAGTCGTCGTGTCTCAACACGTTGAGTACCCCGTCGCGGTCAAGAAACAACGCCGTATGTTTAGTGATTTTCAAGTTTGACGGATTTAAATGTTCAGAGGGTTCGCTTCGTTTAAAAGATAAAGGGTTGAAAAGGTGTCAGGTGCTATTGTCAATTCACGATTCACTGGTTACGGGGATTAACTCCCGCTGCGCCTTGTCGTAATCCTCGGGGATGCCGATGTCGATGAAGTAGCTTTGAAATCGCACTCCGTAGAACCGTCGATCTTGGTATTCTCGCTGCAACACCTCTTTCTCAAAGGAGAACTGCTGTCCGAGGGGGAATCGGTCAAGCAGCAAGCGGTCAAGTCTATAGATACCTCCGTTGATATACCCAGCTTCGCCCTTGTCGTTTTTCTCGACGAAGGCAGTGATGCGACCATCATCGTCCGTCTCCACGCTTCCATAACGCCCAGAATCTTCTACATGCCGCAGGGCGATTGTCAAAGGTGCGTTTTTTTCGTCGCAAACGCTTATAAGGGTTTTGTGGTTAATCGAGAATAGGGTGTCGCCGTTCAGTACGGTCACTATGTCGCTCCCACAATGCTGCAGGCCGTTTACGATAGCTCCACCTGTGCCGAGTGGTTCGTGTTCGACAGCATAATCTATCGTAATCCCGTTATACTTGTTGCCGAAGTAATCCTCCACTTTCTCATGCAGATAGCCGGTGGCGAGTACCACATGCTCATAGCCCTCTTTGTTCAGAGCATCGAGAAGGTGACATAGAAAAGGCCTCCCAGCCACCGGCGCCATTGGCTTGGGAACGTTGTTGACTACCGACCGAAGCCGAGTGCCGAATCCACCTGCAAGTACTATCGCTTCTGACATGAATGGTTATTTGTTGATGGGTTGGATGTTGATACGTTGATATGTTGATACGTTGTTTCTGCCCTCTAACTATTTACGTTCAAACATCGCCGTTTCCACCAGCTCGCAGATGATATGGCCAATCATGATGTGGCATTCCTGTATGCGCGGGGTGTCCGATGATGGGACGTTGAGCAGTATGCCACCATAGTTTTTCATCTTGCCACCTGTGGCGCCTGTCATTGAGATTATGTCAATGCCCAGCTCCTGGCATACTTTATAGGCTTCGATGATGTTTTTGCTGTTGCCGCTCGTGGAGATTCCCACCAGCACGTCGCCTTTCTTGCCTGTGCCACGCAGCAGACGGGCGAAGATATGTTCATAGCCGTAGTCGTTGCCCACGGCGGTGAGGTACGAGGTGTTGCAGTGTAGCGCTTCGGCGTTGAGGGGCGGGCGGTCGAAGTAGAATCTGCCGCTCAGCTCTGCCGCCAGATGTTGTGCGTCGGCAGCGCTGCCGCCGTTGCCGCAGAAATGTATCTTGCCACCGTTGCGGAGCGACTTCTCAATCATCTTGGCCGCCCTGTCGATGTTCTTTAGAATATTCTCGTCGGAGAGTATTTGCTTTTTTGCATCAATACTCTGTTGAATGGCTTCCGTTATCCGTCTCATCTTGAATTATATTGAATTTTCTATAAACTTACCCAACGCTTTTCCTGTGCTTTTTGAACCGTCTTTAATGAGGTTCAGGACGCTACCGATACGCCCCCCCTTGCCTATAATTCCGTCAATACGACAAAGTGTTTCCTTCTTATCGTTGGTTATTATGGCCGAACTACTCCAAGTACCATTGGTTTGAATGGAATGGACGATTATTGTTATGGATAATTTTGATGGAATGTCTATGCCGAAGGTTATGAGTCCTTTTGTATTCTCGGTCGCAGATTCCATGAGTTTTAACAGAATCTCTTTTTGGTCAACGTTCCAATCTTTCTCGTATTCAGCAAAAGCTGTTTCAGTCATATAGTGTATGATGGCTTCAGAATAGTCGATGGTTAGGTTTAAATTGTGCTCGTTCTTCAAGCATTCAAGAGACCCTTCGGTGACTTGCTGTGACATGGCCGGAATAGAAAAAATAGCAGCAGTCAGTAGAAATAAAATTTTGTTTCTCATTTTCTTTCGGTTTTTAATTGTGATTTGTTAACCATCCATGATTCCAACTATAGAGGAAATTTCAAATGGCGTATTGAATTGTGGATGTTGATGTATTGCTTGTGATCTGAAACTTGAAACTAAAAACTAAAAACTTCCTTTATGGCCTTCGTCATGTTGCTCCACAGGTATTTCTTCTTTTCGGCTTTCACGCCTTCGGTGAGGCATTCTTGCCAGCCTTCCTCGTAATAGCGCACTATCGCGTCGGCAATCAGCCGTGCATCGGGTTCAACCACAAATCCCACTTTCTCATTCGGCACAATCTCGGGTAGCCCGCCTACATTGGTGACAATCATCGGCTTCTCAAAGTTGAAGGCTATCTGCGTTACTCCGCTCTGTGTGGCCGTTTTGTAGGGCTGCACCACCACGTCGGCGGCGCAGAAGTAGCGGTTTACCTCGCTGTCGGGTATGAAGTCGGTCTTAAGTATCACTCGGTCGCCGATTCCCAACCGCTCAATCTGTTCCATATACGGTTTCGGATCGCCATAGAACTCGCCGGCCACGATGAGCTTCAATCCAATCCGTCCGATACGTTCGTCTGCCATCGCATCCAGCAGCAGGTCGAGCCCTTTGTAATCGCGTATAAAACCGAAGAACAATGCGTAGCGTCCCGATGGGTCGATATTAAGCTGCTTGCATGCCTCGTCTTTGCTCATCGTCACTCCGTAGTGGTCGTAGAGCGGATGCATGCAGAGCTTTCGTGGTTTGCGGTGCTTCTGGTCGAACAGGTCGGCGTCGTCAAGCACCGACTGGCTCATGGCTATCATGCCGTCCACAGAGTTTACAAAATAGCGTGCGAACAGCTTGTCGCCGATACGTCGTTCGTGTGGCACCAGGTTGTCGAGTATCGTAACTCGCCGCATGCCTGCGTGTTTGGCTACACGGTTCGCCGTCCCCAACGCAGGCGCCATGAAGGGCAGCCAGAACTTGGTTATCAGCAGGTCGGGCTTCTGCCGCTTTATATATCGCCCCACCATCAACCAGCTGAACGGGTTGATGGCGTTCAGCATACGGGTTATCTTCAACCCTTGTGGTGCAGGCTCGTCGCTGTACTGGGTTTTCCCGGGGAAGAGAAACGATGGGTACTGCAGCGTGAACGTCACAATCTCAACTTCGTGGCCGTCTTTCTGGTATTCGTACGCCAACCGCTCGTTGAAAGCTGCCAAGCCGCCTCTATAGGGCCACGCTGTGCCTAAAATGATTACTCGCATATTATTGTAAACTGTCTTGTATAAACGTTTATCATTATTAAAAATTGCGTTGCAAAACATTTTGAGGGCTTGACGCACCCCTATTCCTAAAAAATCACTACCTTTGCAATTTATTTCTAAACTATCAATTTCGTGCAACAATCTCAGTTTCCCATATTGCAGAGCTCTGTCTATGGACATCCGCTCATCTATCTCGACAATGCGGCCACCACACAGAAACCGCAGTCGGTCATCGACGCGCTGACCAGCTACTACACCTCGCTCAACAGCAACATCCATCGAGGCACCCACTATCTTGCTACTGCAGCTACGGAGCGCTTCGAGGAGGTGCGTCGCAAGGTGCAGTCGTTCATTGGTGCGGCCGACCGCGCCGAAGTGGTCTTCACTCGCGGCACCACCGAGTCGATCAACCTCGTCGCGTCGTCGTTCTCCGAGCGTTTTGTGGGCGAAGGCGACAACGTGATTGTGTCGGCTATGGAGCATCACTCCGATATGGTTCCCTGGCAGATGGCGTGTGAGAGCAAAGGGGCTTCGGTACGCTATATACCGTTCAGCGACGAGGGTGTGCTCGACCTCGGGGCTTTTGAGCGTTTGATTGACTCGCACACCCGCATCGTGGCGGTCAACCATGTGTCGAACACTTTGGGTACGGTTAATCCGGTGGGGGGGATAGTGAGGATTGCGCACGGGCATGGTGTGCCTGTGCTTGTAGATGGGGCGCAGGCGGTGGCACATATACCCGTCGATGTGCAGGCGCTCGATTGCGACTTCTACTGCTTCTCGGGACACAAGATGTACGCGCCGATGGGCGTAGGGGTGATGTACGGCAAACGCCGCTGGCTCGACGAGATGCCGCCCTATCAGGGTGGGGGAGAGATGATCAAGGAGGTGACACTCGAAAAGACCACCTACAACGAGCTGCCGTTCAAGTTTGAGGCGGGCACTCCGAGTGTGGGCGATGTGCTGGGATTGGGGGCCGCCATCGACTTCATGCTCGCCGAAGGTGTCGCGAATATCGGCCGCCATGAGATGGAACTGCACGACTATGCGGTGGAGCTGATGAGGACGGTGCCGGGGATGAGGTTTATAGGGACGGCGGCGGAGAAGGCTGCGGTGGTGTCGTTCCTGGTGGGGGAGGCGCATCCTTACGATGTGGGGACGTTGCTGGACAAGCTCGGCGTAGCCGTCCGCACGGGACATCACTGCACGCAACCTATTATGGACAGGTATGGCATTCCAGGCACCGTCCGAGCCTCCTTCGCCGTCTATAACACTCTCGACGAAGTCGAAGCTTTTGTGAATGCACTCAAGCGTATTGCTCCGATGCTGATGTAAGTCTATGGGAGGGGTGGATTGCAAGTCCACCGCAATGGACTTTGGGTATTTTGGAGGATTCTGAGGGGGCTGGATTTACTAGAGGAACTAGGGGAACTAGATTTACTAGGGGGAACTAGATTTGGTGGGGGCTTGGGGAACTATGGGAAATATGGGAGCTATGGGGAACTGGATTTAGTTGGAGGGGCTTTTGGGGGGTGTTTTTTTTTAGGGTGGCTTTTTTAGGGTGGCTTTTTGGGGGGTGGGGGCATTCTGAGGGGTGGGTGTAATATTTTTTTTGTTTTGGCGTTAGTTTGTTTGTGTTTGGATTGATGCTTTTTATGTTGTTCCAATGCATTTACATTGCTTTATACATTTACATTGCTTTTAATATTACATTGCCTTGATAGAATCGTTACATATTGAAAACTACGCGCTTATACGTGAGTCGGACATTGCTTTCGGTGGCGGCTTTATGGCCATCACTGGCGAGACGGGTGCGGGAAAATCCATCATGCTTGGGGCGCTTGGATTGGTGCTGGGGCAGCGGGCCGACTCTGCCGCACTATACGACCCGGCGAAGAAGTGCATCGTCGAGGCGCGCTTCGACATTCGAAATCTCGGAATGAAGGCGCTCTTTGCCGAGCATGACCTCGACTATGACGATACGCTCATTCTGAGGCGTGAGATACTTCCCAGCGCGAAGTCGCGCGCTTTCGTCAACGACACTCCCGTCACGCTTCCGGTGTTGAAGGAGGTTGCTACGAGGCTGATAGACATACACTCGCAGCACGAGACGCTGACGCTGGGGGAGTCGGGGTTCCAGACGGAGCTGCTCGACAGCTTCTGCGGTGGTGCGGCGGCGCGTGACAACTACACCCAGGCCTATAACGAATACTCGACCTTGAAGCGTGAGCTTGAGACTCTTATGGCCGCCGACGCTCAGGGCAAGCGCGACCTCGACTACAACCGATTCCATTTCGACGAGCTGCAGAAGGTCGCCCTAACGGACGGCGAGCAGGAGGAACTGGAGAACGAGTCGGAACTGCTTGAACACACGGAGGTGATTAAGCAGACGCTCTCGTCGATAACACAGAGTTGTGCATCTGACGACAATTCGGCGGTGACGGCCCTTCTCGCAGCCAAATCGCAGCTGTCGAAGGTGGTGGGGTTCCATCCCGACCTGGAGGAGCTTTTCAACCGCCTTGATTCGAGCATCATCGAGCTGCGCGACATAATGGGCAGCATCGAGACGATAGACAACGACCTCGTCTATTCGACCGAGCGGCATGATTACGTCAACGAACGGCTCGACACCATATATCGCTTGCAGAAGAAGCACAACGTCAGCACCATCGCAGAGCTGCTGCAGATAGAGCAGCGCCTCGACGAGGCGATACAGGCGGCGGACAACATGGACGAGCGCATAAAGGCGGCGATGGAGGCTGTCGATAAGGCGTACGGGAAGCTGCAGCAGGTGGCGGATAAGCTGACGGCCAACCGCCGCAAGTCGGCTTCGATGGTTGAAAAACAGATACTTCCCACCCTCGCCTCGCTGGGTATGAAGGAGGCGCGGCTGGAGGTGCGGATAGAGGCGGCGAAGGAGTACGGCCCGACGGGCGGCGACCTGGTAAGTTTTCTCTTTAGCGCCAACAAAGGCTCGGAGCCGAGGGAGATAGGCAAGGTGGCGTCGGGCGGCGAGCTGTCGCGCCTGATGCTGGCCATAAAGTCGCTGATATCGCAGGCGACGCTGCTGCCTACCATCATCTTCGACGAGATAGACACGGGCGTGTCGGGCGACATAGCTGTGCAAGTGGGTGCGATATTGAGGGAGATGGCGACGCACATGCAGGTGGTGGCCATAACGCATCTTCCGCAGATAGCGGCGACGGCCGACGCACAACTGAAGGTTTACAAGCAGGTGGGGCAGAGCCCGGAGGGGGCGATTAAAGCAGAGCGGACGGAGTCGCACATAAGGCCACTGACGGAGGAGGAGCGAGTGCACGAGGTGGCAGTGATGCTGTCGTCGGAACCACCGACGGATGCGGCGCTGCAGACAGCTCGCGAGCTAATGAAAATTGAAAAATGAAAACCGAAAATTGAAAAAGTCAGCACATACTATCGTCAATTCACTACTTGCGTCGATTGTCCTTCTTGCAGGATGCACCAGCGCTGGCGCGGAGACGCCGGTGGCGGACACCGTGAGGCAGACGGAGACGGTGGCACAGGAGCCGCTGGTGGAGCAGCATCCAGTGGACGAGGCGACGCTGCCGAAAGGCTATTTTGGCGACCCGCTGAAGATGGCGAACTCGATGTCGGCAACCTTCGGCGAGATACGCGCCAACCATTTCCACGGGGGCCTCGACCTGCGAGTGGGGGGCAAAGTGGGCGAACCCGTCTATGCTGCCGCCGAGGGGTATGTGTCGCGCATCAAGGTGTCGCCCTGGGGCGGAGGCAAACATATATACATCACCCATCCCAACGGCTTCCGCACGGTGTATATGCACCTCGACGGCTATGCGGGCGAGTTGGAGAAATTCGTGAGCGGCTACCAGTATAAGCACCGGGCGTTTGCCTTCGACGTCGATCTGCCGAAGGATTCGATAAAGGTGGAGAAAGGGCAGCTGATAGGCTATGCGGGCAACTCGGGTTCGTCGGGCGGCGCGCATCTGCACTACGAGATACGCTTCGCCGACAATGATCAACCGATAAACCCACTGTATTTCGGGATGAAGTACGACGACGCGATTGCGCCGACCATCGTGAACCTGAAGCTCTATCCCGCCGAGAAATCGACGCTCATTGACGGAGAGCCGCGAGAGTGGTCGAGAACATCGACACGCAGGGTGGGCAAGCGCCATGTGACGGTGACCGCCGATTCTGTGACCGTAGCGGGACGCTTCTATGCGGGCATCTACGCCTTTGACCAGACGGACAAGGACTCGCGCAAGAACGGCGTGGAGCGCATCGAGATATACATCGATGGCGACCTGTGGGCCATATACAGCGTGCCCACGTATATCTATGAAGAGACGCGCGCCATCAATGCACAGATCGACTACCAGCAGTATCAGAAAACCAAAGAGTATTACGTCATAACGCGTCAGCTGCCGGGCATCCGCTACCCCAAGGTGACGGCCGTACGCGACAGCGGCTATCTCAGCTTCCGCGACAACGGGCAGCATAAGTTGGAGTTCCGTGTATATGACTACAAGGGCAATGTGGCCAAGCAGACGCTGAAGGTGCGGGATGTCAGCGGACAGCAGTCGGTAGTCGGCGGGCAGCAGCCGGCGGACGGTGTGCAGACGGTGGTGAATCCGAAGCTCAGGATAAGCTATTCGAAATCAAAGGTTATCGACACGGCAGGCTTCCGCCTAGAGATGAAGCCTTACACGCTTTATGCCGATGACGAGCTGGTGCTGCGCATCTCGCAGAAAAAGGCGGGCTTCTACGGCAACGTCTATACCGTCTATCCACGCAACTACAACTATCCGCCCAACACGGCATACACCATCGAGCTGCCGATGCCGCGAGGGGTGAAGGTTGACCGTTCGAAGATGCTCGTCTGCAGCGTGGCTGGGAAAAAGTCGTCGGCCGTCGAGACGCGGCAGGAAGGCGGAGTGTTCAAAGCCGACGTAAAGTATTTCGGAGCCTTCACGCTGGCGCTCGATACGTTGCCGCCCGAGGTGGCTCCATCTAATTTCAGAGACGGCGCGACGGTGACGGCGAAGGAGATACGCCTGAAGATGACCGACGACTTTGCGGGCATAGACACGTACAACTGCTACCTCAACGGACGGTGGGTGCTCGCCGAATACGATCCCAAGGTGGCCGCGCTCATAGTGCAGTCGAAACTGATGAAGAAAGGCACGAACGAGCTGAAAGTCAAGGTGACCGACGCCGTTGGCAATCTGACAGAGAAACAATATACACTACAACGACAGTGAGAGAGTCGGTTCATAATTCAAAATTTGAAAATCAAAAATTGTTCCTCGTCGGATACATGTATAGCGGCAAATCGACGCTGGGGCGCGAGCTTGCGCAATATCTGAGCGACAACTGTGGCATCGCGACGCAGTTTGTCGATACCGACCAGGCTTTCGAGGAACGCTACCACCTGACCATAGCCGACTGCTTCAGGAAGTACGGTGAACCGATGTTCCGCAAACTGGAAAGCACCGTACTGCGGGAGCTAAGTGACAGCTCGCAGCAGTCGGCAATCAGCAGTCGGCGGACGGCAGTCGGTTATGTCGATTCACAATCCGCAATTCACAATACACAAATCACTATCGTCTCCACCGGCGGTGGAACGCCCTGCTTCAACGACAATATGCAGTGGATGCTCGACCACGGGCTTACCGTCCATCTGCGCCTTTCGGAAGAGGGAATACTGAGACGCATGGCTGTCTCGCGAAAGCCACGTCCGATATTGGCGGCGATGCCGCCAGAGGAACGAGCGGAATATGTGCACAACCAGCTGCAGCAACGTCAGCCATACTACCAGCAAGCCCACTTGACTATCGATGTCGAAAATCCAGATATAGCTGCTATTGCGCGGAATATTGCCGAGTGGTTTTCTTCGAGACAAAACGACTCGAACAGATAATAAAACGAGTGCGGAATTCGTTAAACCAGAAAAAAAGAGTTATGAAAAAGATTCTACTTATAGCGCTTGTTATCGCAGGATGCGGTGGCGGCGCACACGACAACGTTCAGGCGTCGGCTAAAGAAAGTATAGTCGAGACGAAGGTGGCTCCCGTCGAGTATGTCGATTTCTCGGATGTGGCGGCAGGAACCATCGACGCGGTTGTGCATATCCGCACAGAGATGACCAAGGTGACGCCGCTTTACCAGACATTCTTCGGGATGATTATCGACCGCGGAGTGCAGCGTCAGCGCTACGAGGCTTACGGCTCGGGTGTGATTGTGAGCAGCGACGGATATATAGTCACCAACAACCACGTGGTGCAGGATGCCGAGCGCATCACCGTCAACCTCAACAACAAGCGAGTGGTCGAAGCCCGACTGGTTGGCACCGACCCCGCCACCGACCTCGCAGTCATAAAGATAGAAGAAAAGGGGTTGACCTACATACCCTACGGCAACAGCGACCTGGCGCGTATCGGTGAGCCAGTTCTGGCTATAGGCAACCCGTTCAACCTCACATCGACTGTGACGGCAGGCATCATCAGTGCCAAAGCACGTAATATGAATATTATAGCCAATCCTGGCGGCCAGGAGAGCCCCATCGAGTCGTTCATACAGACGGATGCGGCGGTCAATCCCGGCAACTCGGGCGGAGCGTTGGTCAACTCACAGGGGCAGCTTATCGGCATAGTCACGGCCATCGCCTCGGGCGACGGGTATTATACGGGTTACAGTTTTGCCATCCCCGCCAACCTGGTGAGGAAGGTGGCGAAAGACCTGATGGAGTACGGTCATGTGCAACGCGCCTACTTGGGCGTCAACGTGGTTGAGGTGACCAACGAAGTGGCACGCCAGACGGGCGTCACTGAGCTGAAAGGGCTCTATGTGGCGAATGTGATTCCAGGTTGTGCTGCCGCCAACGCGGGCATACGTCAAGGCGATGTGATACGGACAATCAAAGGGGTGGAGATAAACACCTTCGCGGAGCTCACGGAGGAGCTGGGCCGTTGCGCACCAGGCGATCAAGTGGAGATTGAGTTTACCCGCGACGGCAAGTCGCTCAAAACCACTGCAACCCTGCTCAACTCGCAGGGAACCACAGCAATAATAAGGAAACGAAATTAGCGGTTAGCAGCCAGTTTCTTGTTACTGATCACACAAAAACACATCAACATTTAATCAGACTTGTCCCTCGACGACAAATATGTGTATATGACAGAGACTCCGGTTAGACGGCTGGTGTCTCGATTGGCGTTGCCCACCATAGTGAGCATGATGGTGACAGCGTTGTACAATGTGGTAGATGCTGCATTCGTTGGACATCTCTCAACCGAAGCTACCGCTGGTATCGGAATCGCCTTTGCCTATATGACCTTCATCCAGGCAATGGGGTTCTTCTTCGGACACGGGTCGGGCAACTTCATCTCCCGCGCCCTCGGCGCCAAGCAGTACGATACCGCCGGGCAGATGGCTGCAGTGGGTTTCGGAACGGCCTTTCTTGTTGGGATGGTGGCAGCTGTACCCTGTCTGATATTCCTTGAGCCGATAGCAGTATTGCTCGGCTCGCCCGATGGGGTAGTGGGGGAGACGTGCAACTACCTACGATTCATCGTTATTTCCACACCGTTCATGATGTCGGCGCTGACTCTCAACAACCAGCTGCGACTGCAGGGGAACGCCCGTTTCGCGATGACGGGGATAGCGAGCGGGGCGGTGTTGAACATGCTGCTCGACCCGCTCTTTATCTTCGGCTTCGGATGGGGAGTGGCCGGAGCGTCGGTGGCGACGGCGGTGAGCCAGTTTGTGAGTTGGGGCATACTTTTGTGGGGTACCACGCGAGCGGACAGTGTGCATATATCGTTGCGCAACTTCCGTCCGACGTTGAGGTGCTACAACGAGATACTTCATGGCGGATTGCCTTCGCTTGGGCGACAGTTTTTCAACTTCTTCGCAGCGTTGACACTAAACTACGCAGCAGCCTTCTATGCTGAACCAGGATGCGAGGCGTCGAGTGTGGGTGCTTTTGCTATCGTCACACGCACCATGATGTTCGCCTTCTCCATTGTGCTGGGGTTCGACCAAGGGTTTCAGCCGGTGGCGGGATTCAACTATGGCGCAGGGAAATACCGCAGGGTGCGGGACGCATACGTGTTTGCCATACAGGTTACAACGGTGATACTGTGTGTAATATCCGCCACAGGATTGCTTTTCGCCGACGACATAATCCGCATATTCCGCGATGAAGACCCTATGCTTGTTGAGATAGGGGCGAGGGCGTTGCGATGGCAGTGTGTGGCTTTCCCGCTCATGGGGCTCGCCACAGCGACCAACATGCTCTTTCAGAATATCCGTATGACCTTTAAATCCACGCTTCTCAGTATCGGACGGCAGGGGATATTCTTTCTCCCGGCCATCTTTATACTGCCGCGATTCTGGGGGCTACACGGTGTAGAGATGGCACAGGCAGTCGCAGACATTTGCACGTTCCTGCTGTCGTTGCCGTATGCGATATGGATTTACAGGAAGCTTAGTAGATAGCAATCAGTTAGTTAGTTATATTAATTTTCTTAACATAAAAAAACAACATGAACCTTTATTCAATTGAAAACATCCCGGGTGTAAACTATGAGGCCTTGGGAGTGGTGTGCGGAAGCACCATCCAGTCGAAAAACTTTGTGGCGGACTTCGGTCAATCGTTGAAAACCATAGTTGGAGGCGAACTCAGAAGCTATACCGCCATGATGGAGAAAGCCCGCAAGCAGGCGACACAACGTATGATAGAGCAAGCACAGCAAATGGGGGCAGACGCTGTGGTGGGAGTGCGTTATGCCACATCGGCAATCATGGCGCAGGCAGCCGAAGTGCTGGTTTACGGCACTGCTGTGAAGATACGCGGCTGACGCATGACGGAAAAGAGCGTAACTTAAGTTGCTTGTAAGAAAGAAAAGACCGCCTTGGAGGCGGTCTTTTTCTGTGTGGAGTAGATGGGACTCGAACCCACTACCTTTTGATTGCGAACCAAATGCTCTACCAGATGAGCTACTACCCCAGTTGTGTTACGGGTTGCAAAGATACATCTTTTTTTTATATTTCAACTTTTTTTGTTGGGGGCGAACGGTTGCCGGTGGTCAAATGTCGGCAGTCGGACGTTGGAGGAAGGAGGAGGTTATGATGTTGCCGTCGGAGATGGAGGCTTTGACGTTGAAGACGGAGGAGATGCGGCTTGGAGTGAGGCCGTCCTGGATGGGGCCTTGGTAGAGGAGTTTGTGGTCGTAGAGGAGTATGAGCTCCGGGCAGTAGCGGTAGGCGAGGTTGAGGTCGTGGACGACGATGAGGATTGTTTTGTTTTGTTTGAGGTTGAAATCCTGCAGAAGAGACATGATTTCGTATTGGTGAGAGATGTCGAGGTTGGAGGTGGGCTCGTCGAGCAGCATGATAGGAGTTTGCTGGGCGAGGGCGCGGGCGAGCATGACGCGCTGGAGTTCGCCGCCGCTCATCTGGTTGGGCTTGGAGTTGCGCAGGTGCCAGGTGTTGGTCATACGCATGACGTCTTCGACGATGTCCCAGTCGGATTGCGACTCGTTCTCAAGGCGGTGTTGGTATGGGTTGCGACCCATGAGTACGATTTCGAAGGCGGAGAACTCGAGGTCGGTGGAGGCGTGTTGCCGTACGACGGAGACTGTCTGGGCAAGCTGACGGGCACTGTAGGAGCGCACGTCACGATTCATGATGGACACATGGCCCGACGAGGGTTCGAGAAGACCGCAGAGGCACCGCAGGAGGGTGGTCTTGCCACAGCCGTTGGGGCCCATGACGGCGTAGAAGCCTCCGGCCTCGACGGAGAGGCTGACATCGGAGAGGACGTCGTTGTTGCCGAATCGGAGTGAGAGGTTATGTGTTTCCAGGTTGCTCACTTTGTTAGCAGTTTGGGCTTGAGGGTGTCAAGTGTGAGGTTTTGTTAGTACTTCTTTTTGTTTTTGTAGAGGAGGTAGATGAACATCGGAGCGCCTACGAGGGCGGTGAGGGAGCCTACGGGCAGTTCGGAAGGTTGCAGGACGGTGCGGGCCAGAGTGTCGCACAGGAGGACAAAAAGTGCACCGCCGAGGATGGAGCAGGGGACGACACGACGGTTGTCGGGCCCGAGGATGAGCCTCAGGCAGTGAGGCACGACAAGTCCAACGAAGCCGATGACGCCGCAGCTGGAGACGACAAAGGCGATCATGAGAGTGGTGAAGAACAGGAGGATGCGTTTGACTTTCTCGACTTCGACGCCAAGGCTTTTGGCTGTTTCGCTGCCAGCGAGGAGTAGGTTGAGGTCTTTGGCGAAGTAGAGCACTACACAGATGCCAATGAGGACTACAGGGGCAACGACGGCGATGTCGAACCAAGAGGCGCTTGCAAAGCTGCCCATTGTCCAGAATATGATGCTGTCCATCTTGTCCTGACGGAGAACCATGATGAAAGATATGACGGCGGTTATGAGGAAGGTGAGACAGACGCCGGTGAGGAGCAGGGTTGTGGTGTGAAGGCGGTTGCCGATGGAGGCGATGCGATAGACGATCCAGACGGTGATGAGAGCGGTGGCGAGAGCGCAGAGGCCGATGCCCCAGATGTGACTCTGGAGGCCGAAGAGGATGGCAAGCGAGGCGCCGAGGGAGGCGCCGGAGGAGATGCCGAGGACATAGGGGTCGGTGAGGGGGTTGCGGAAGACCGACTGGTAGGCGGCACCGCATACGGAGAGGGCCGCGCCGGCGAGGATGCTAAGCAGGATGCGAGGCAGGCGGAGCTGTAGGAATATGGGGGATGAGAGGAGTTGGGACGAGGGGATTTTGGCGATGCCGAGGAGTGCGGCAGTCACGGATGCAGCAAGGAGCAGCAGAGTAAGGACGATGAGAGTCGGCCAGAGTCGGAAACGGTGTATGGAGGTGGTGTTTTTCAATTTGGGGCTCATGGTTCGGTTTGAAGCAGGTCGTGCATTGTGAAGAAGCCTTTCTTGCCGACTAGAAATTCGGCTGCGAGGGTGGCACCTAGAGCAAGCCCTTCGCGGCTTTTGGCCTCGTGGACGAGGGTGATGGTGTCGAGCGGAGAGTCGTAGCGAATCTCGTGGATGCCGGCCACTTCGCCTTCACGGATGGCGGTGATGGGGATGGAAAAGGGTTCGGAGGTCTGAGAGGGGTCAGCGAGGTGCCAGGCGGAGGCTTTATGTTCGGCAATGATGTCATCGGCGAGGTGGATGGCGGTGCCGCTGGGAGCGTCGAGTTTGTGGATGTGGTGGGTTTCCTTGATGGAGACGGAGTAGTCGGGGAGGTTCTTGGAGAGGCGTGCCAGCTGTCGGTTCAGTTCGAAGACGATGTTCATGCCGATGCTGAAATTGGAGGCGACGAAGAGGGCGCCGCCGAGAGAGTTGCATTCGGCTTTGACGGCCTCCAGATGGTCGTTCCACCCAGTGGTGCCGGAGACCACAGGCAGGCCGGCCTTGAGGCAGCGCAGGATGTTTTGGACGGCGGTGGCGGGAGTGGAGAATTCGATGGCCACATCGCATTTATAGAGGAGGGAGGACTTGCTGTCCCAGTCGCTGGGGGTGTCGATGGTCAGAGAGACGGAGTGTCCGCGCTTGGAGGCGCAAAGCTCGACGGCGTGGCCCATCTTGCCGTATCCTATTATTGCGATGTTCATGAGTTGGGATTGGATTGAGGTGAGAGAACGGTGAATTGTAGGCTTTCGGTGCCGCTCGGCTTCGGTTGAGAAAAGGGAGCGAGCACTCAAAAACGGGTGCAAAGATAAGAATTATTAGTGAAACGGCGAGTTTGTTGAGTCAAGCCGGTGTCTATTCGAATCGTTTCAGGAAGAAAAGGATTGGATCGGCGGGGGCGGAGAGGAAGAGGATACGGAGTAGGAGGGCCAACGGGCGGTTAGGGATTGGCGGTTGTGGTCGGCGGGGTCGAGGGGTGCGGTTATGTTGGTTGAGGTTATGGAGTCGGGGGTGGAGTCGGGGTCGGAGATGGGAGTGGCGGTGCTGTCGGAGGTGGAGAGGGAGCGGTCGCTGCGCCAGAAGGCGTAGAGGTAGAGGGCGTCGGATTGCCAGCCGTCGGGGATGGGGATGGAGGCGGAGGAGGCTTGAGAGGTGGCGATGTCGTAGTGGGTTTGTGAGAGGGCTTGGGAGTAGTTGTAGAGTGTGAGGGTGAGCTTGAGATTGTGGTTGGAGGGGCGGAACCAGGTGATTCGTAGGAGGTTGTGGAATTTCTTGACGGAGATGCCCTGTGGGCGTGTGATGGGGCCGCGGGAGGTGAGGACTTTGAGTGGGTCGATGGTGCCGGCGGGAGTGAGTGCGTTGTCGTAAACCTGCTTGACGATGTTGGCGCGTTGGGAGATGGAGGTATTGTAGTCGCGGTAGCCGACTTTATAGACGTCGCCGAGTGAGCGGACGTAGGAGGAGGCGAGGGCGAAGCGGTTGCGGTGGTCGGTTTGTGCGGGAGTGCGCGGGTTGCGGACGGATTCGGGGCAGGAGCGGACGCGGAGCTGGCCGCGGACTTCGTATTGGATGATGCCGCCCACTTGGCCGGTGAAGTAGAGTTTCATTGCTGATCGGTTGAATCCCATGGGATGGTATTTTTAATTTTTAATTTTGAATTGTGAATTTTGAATTGACAAATGTTTTCTTTACCTTTGTGTGTGGGGGGGGGAATTGGGTGGGGTGATTTTTGGGGTTGATTGGGTGGGTTGATTGGGTGGAAGTTGGGTGCAAAGGTAGGAATTTTTGTTGGATTGTGCAAGGGTTTGTTTTCGGGTTGTTTGTAAGTAGTTGTAGGTGTGGTGGCTGGATGTATCAAGTCTATGATGAGTCTATGATGTGGCTATGGCCGAACCTTGTGGGGGCGGTGGAGGAATTGGATGGGAGCTGTTGGAATTATGGGAGCTAGAGGGGCTAGAGGAACTATGGGAACTAGGGGAACTATAGGGGCTTGGGGTGGAGCTATGGGAGATAGGGGGGGGCTGGATGTTCTTTTGGGAATAGGAGTGGGTGGGGTGGATGGGGTGGGGTGAGGGGTTGGGTTGGGTTTTGGTGATTTCTGCAGATTTCTTTTGTTAGTTTGAAATTATTTCGTATCTTTGCAATTTGATTTGTGAGGTGTTAGGTGAGAAAAGTGATTAATTAATACTGAAATCAAATAAATACAAGTTTATGGCACGTGAAGTAAAGTTCAGCCTTGTTTACAGAGATATGTGGCAGTCGTCGGGAAAATACCAGCCCCGTGTGGATCAGTTGGTTAGGATAGCGCCCGTGATTGTGCAGATGGGTTGTTTCGACCGCATTGAGACCAACGGGGGCGCCTTCGAGCAGGTGAACCTGATGTATGGCGAGAACCCGAACAAGGCGGTGCGTGCGTGGACGAAAGAGTTCAACAAGGCCGGCATACAGACACACATGCTGGAGAGGGCGTTGAACGGATTGAGGATGTACGGTGTGCCGAAGGATGTTAGACAGCTGATGTGCAAGGTGAAGAAGGCGCAGGGAGTGGACATCATGCGTTCGTTCTGCGGATTGAACGACTACCGCAACCTGGAGCTCTCGGTGAAATATGCCAAAGAGGCGGGCATGATATCGCAGGCGGCGTTGAGCATCACCCATTCGCCCGTGCACACGGTGGAGTACTATATGGGCATAGTCGATAAGGTGGTGGAGTATGGTGCCGACGAGATAGCGCTGAAAGACATGGCCGGCGTGGGGCGTCCTGCGACGCTGGGGCGACTGGTGAGTGAGATAAAGAAGAAATATCCGCATATAGTGGTGCAGTATCACGGCCACACGGGTCCTGGTCTTTCGATGGCATCGACCTTGGAAGTGGCCAAGGCTGGCGCCGACGTGATTGACTGCGCGATGGAGCCGCTGTCGTGGGGTATGGTGCACCCTGATGTCATCTCGGTGCAGGCGATGCTGAAAGACGCGGGATTCTTGGTGAAGGACATCAACATGGAGGCGTATATGGAGGCACGCAAGCTCACGCAGGAGTTTGTGGACGACTTCCTGGGACTCTATATCAATCCCGGCAACCGCATCAGCACGTCGCTGCTGGTGGGTTGCGGATTGCCCGGCGGCATGATGGGTTCGATGATGAGCGACCTGAAAGGTGTTCACGGCGCCATCAATATGGCCCTCAAGAAATCGGGCAAACCCGAGGTGAGCTTCGAGGAGCTGACGGTGCAGCTGTTCCAGGAAGTGGAGCGTATATGGCCGATGCTGGGATATCCTCCGCTGGTGACTCCGTTCAGCCAATACACGAAGAACATCGCGGTGATGAACCTGCTCGCCTTGGCGCAGGGCAAGCCGCGTTTCAGCCAGATAGACAAGGATTCGTGGAGCATGATATTGGGTCGAGCCGGCAAGCTGCCCGGCCAGTTGGCGCCCGAAATCATAGAGCTGGCCAAGCAGAGCGGTCAGGAGTTTTATACAGGCAACCCGCAGGATTTCTATCCCGACGCACTGCCCGAATATATCAAGGAGATGGAGGAAAACGGCTGGGAGCGCGGCGAAGACGACGAGGAACTGTTTGAGTTGGCCATGCACGACCGCCAGTACCGCGACTACAAGAGCGGCATAGCCAAGGATAGATTCAATAAGGAGGTCGAAAAACTGCGAGCTGCAAAGAATGCTCCAGTCATGTTGGCTCCGACGCAGGCTTCAGAACGAGCCTTCAACTATATAGACATAAACAAGCCCAACGCGATACCCATCGTGGCTACGGCTACAGGACGCTTGCTGTGGGAGATGGATTTCAAGGACACCTCGGTGCCGCCAACGCCGGGAACGAAATACAACGAGGGTGCGGTTATTTGCTTCATCGAAGCCTCGTACGGAATCATGACCGTGGCCGCCACCAAGGCCGGCAGCATCGTGGGCACCTGCGTCAAGCAGGGCCAGATGGTCAAGAAGGGCGATATATTGGGGTGGATAGAGTGATTGTAAGATGTAAGATGTTAACGAAAACGATAACGTAAACATTCAAACCTTCAATTTACGAAACTTAAAATAGAAACTAAAAAAGTAGAATAATGTCAGGAATTAGCATTTTCGCACTTATTATAGGTGCAATCTTCGTGAACAATGTTGTTCTGTCGCAGTTTCTCGGCATCTGCCCGTTCCTGGGAGTGTCGAAGGATGTGAAGAGCTCTGTAGGTATGGGAGGTGCAGTGCTGTTTGTCATGCTGCTTGCCACCTTGGTGACGTGGATTTTAAACCAGTATGTGCTTGTTGCATTTGGGCTTGAATATCTCCAGACGATCGTCTATATCCTTGTCATTGCAGCGTTGGTGCAGATGGTTGAGATAATACTCAAAAAAATCGCCCCGGCACTGTATCAGGCACTGGGAGTGTTCCTGCCGCTTATCACCACGAACTGCGCGGTGCTCGGTGTGGCCCTCATTGTGGTTGCCAAGCACATGACCCTGGCTCAGAGCATGATCTATTCGGCAAGCATCGCGGTGGGATTCACCTTGGCATTGGTAATCTTCGCCGGCATCCGTGAGCAACTAGACCTTACGGGTACACCCAAAGGCATGAAAGGAGTGCCAATTGCATTGGTTTCGGCAGGCATTTTGGCCATGGCATTCATGGGATTCAACGGTTTGGTGCCCCTGCCGTAAGAAAAAAAAGTTTTTTGGAGTGAGGTTTAAGATGTTGAGTTAAAATAATTTAACACAATATTAAGATTTTTTCACATTTTAAATTCCACTCGGAGATATAATTGGTTGTATTTTTGCAACTCGAAAACGGTGATACACAGTTGTGTTGAGCCAAGTTAAAAATCGAAACGTTTAACCTTTAAATTTAAAGAAAATGAAAAAAGTTATGTTCCTGATGGCAGTTGCCGGCATGTTCGCTTTCGCCGCTTGCAACAACAACAAAACCGCTGAAGCTCCTGTTGAAGAGGCTCCCGTTGAGGAGGTGGTAGTTGAGGAAGAGGCAGTTGCTGAAGATGCAGTTGAGGCTACCGCTGAAGATGCAGTTGAGGCTGCTGAAGCTACTGAGGCCGTTGTTGCTGAATAAGCTATCGCAACTTAAGGAAAGGCAGGGTGACGAGAAAGCGTCACCCTGTTTTTTTGTGTCAATAATTCAGACGGTTTCTGAAAAATAGCGTATTTTTGCAAGCTCAACACTAGAGAAACTATGAGATACGGAACCTTGAAGAACAAAGATGGCGTGTTTGTCCCCATCGATCCCGAGACATTTCCTACCGACAATCCCTATCAGCATCGAGTCACTGTAGCCGAGGCTCCCAAAAGTAGCAGGCAATACACCTTTGACGAGACATATCCATACATAGATCGCTCGTTCTCGTACCTGATACAGCGCAACTTCATCGGTCCCCTGTTCATCTGGTTTGTCATAAACGTTGCCAACAAACTGAAATACGGTTTGCGAGTGAGGGGACGCAGCAATCTGCGTGCATACCGAAAACAACTCAAAGGCGGGGCGATAGCCGTGTGCAACCATGTTTATCAGTTTGATGCCGCGGCAGTCAAGCAGGCTTTGCAGCCGATGCGCAACATCTGGATTCCGATGTACGCTCCCCATTTCAACGGAGGACAGTATTGGTTTGTGCGCTATGTGGGAGGCATACCTGTGCCAGAAACCATGGGAGGGCTTCGCAAGTTCGACGAGGCATTCGACCACTATCATGCCAAAGGTGACTGGATTCTTGTGTTTCCTGAGGAGGTGAGATGGGATTACTACCAGCCCATCAGACCTTTCCGCAAGGGTGCGTTCACCATGGCCTATCGCTATGGCTGCCCCATTGTGCCGTGTGTGATTACTTATCGTGAGCGCAAAGGCATATATAAACTATTCGGTTCAAAAGACATACCGTTGATGACCATCAATGTGGGAGAGCCTATAATGCCAGATAGGTCATACACACGAAAAGAGGAGGTGGATCGCATGAGGCGTGTCGTGCATGAGAGCATGGAGCGCATGGCTGGCATAGAGGAAAACCCGTGGCCGGCGATTCCGGAGGAAGTGAGATAGAGGTCAGCAGCAGGGTGATTGGATGCGTCATTTCATTGACAATGACAAAACGACAAGAGTCCTGCATCTTATTATTACATTTTGAAGTTTAATAATCACAATACTCCCGTCAACTAAACAATAATACATCATGAGACTCAACCCAGACACGCTGCCATTCTTCGACGAACTGATGATGAATAACAACCGCGAGTGGTTCAACGCCCACAAAGAGCGCTGGCTGGCGATAAAGGCGGACTTCGAGACATTCACACAGGCTTTGATAGACGAGATGGTGAAACTGGACAAGTCGCTTGGCAACCTGCAGGTGAAAAACTGTGTGTGTCGCATCTACCGCGACACACGATTCTCGCAGGACAAACGCCCCTACAAGACGCACATAGCATGCTTTCTGCCAAGTGGGGGACGGAAGAATATGGGAGTGCCGGGCTACTATCTGCAGTTAGGTCAGGAGGACTACGGCCTGCACGGCAACTGCTCGCTCGGAGGCGGCATATTCATGCCAACGCCCAAAGACCTCTACTCCATCAGGCAGGAGATTTTCTACTGCACAGACGAATTCAAGTCCATCATGGCAGAGCCAAGCTATAAGAAGTTCTTCGGCAATGATTTTTTCACCACGAAGAAGCTCTCACGAGTACCTAAAGGGTTCCCAACTGACTGGCCGGATGCGGACTTGCTGAAATACAAGGACTACACCACCTCTTACACGATGCCTGATAAATACATCACCAGTAACGAGATGTTGGAGCGTGTGGTGGAGGTCTTCCGTGCCAGCGTGCCGCTCAACCTCTTTATACAAAGGGCGATAGGCTTCTAGCTGCAGACTCTCGAAAAAGACTGCCAATGACTAGAACCAACAAGGGATGCAAAGCGTTCTTTCCATCTCGTCTTCGTTTTCGATGCCATGGAAGAAATCCACGCCAGAGGTGCGTTCAACCTCGTCGATGGTGACGGCAAACGAATGGAGAGGCCGTTTTGAGTTCCGGTGTTCGATGAGCAAGCCGATGCCCGTTTTGCGAGCGGGGTCGTAAATGACTTTGTAGAACATGCGAGGTATGCTGACGCCGTTGTGACCAGGGGCGGGCGACAGCTGCTTGCTGCCTACCAGCTTCGGCAGGTCGTAGTCGAGGACTGGTCCGGTTATGACGTATATGCTGTCGTACCGCACGGCCCATTGGCGTACCAGTTTCTCGGCGCGCTGCCAGATGCCGTCGTTAAACTCGCTTGTTTGAGGTGATATGTTGCTCATTAGGAAACTTTCGCGCATGGCTTGCACACTCCATTTCATATCGGCAGCCGGGGCGAGATGACCGCGCGAATATCCGCTGCCACTGTAGTCCCAGGGAGACGCGCTGCCCGTGGCAACAGTAGTGTCGGGGAAAAAACGGTCGTTCCCCTTTCTCGGCACATCACCATTCACCCGTTCTCTCGTCAACACGTATGCAACCCAGCGAGCTTGCTCGTGACATTCGTCGTAGGCCAGCGTGTAGCCAATATGCTTGACCAGCTGGCAGTCGCAACCAGTCGTGTCTGGCAGCCACGACTGTGCCGAGGCATGTGCGGCGGCAAGCAATAATACAACTAGGACACAATGTTTCATGATGCAAAAGTAGTCATTTTTCCCGATATGTTGATACGGGTTTTTGTTGAAAGGTCGATAGGTCTATGAGTTGAAGGGTTGGTGGGCAGGAGCAATGGCTACGACGCAGTCGGAAACAAGAAATGTTTCTTGTCCATAATATTGGGATTTAAAATGACAAGTGCTTCAGTTGACGTTTTTTTTGTACTTTTGCATATTCTAACGAATGGCAATGAGTGGTAAGTGTTTGAAAATAGCGATGTTCCTGTTGATGGTGCTTATGCAGGTGCCAACCGCTGGGGTGCTTAATGCGCAGAAGCTTATTACCTACGAGGCGGGAATGGGGTCGCGAAAGCCCGGCGATGCCGACGTGTGGATTCTGTACCAGAAGGTGAAGGCAGAGCACGAAGGCATGTGGTTGTATGCCGATTCGGCACTGTTGAACACGAAGAAGAACGACTTTACCGCCTACCGCCATATAAAAATCATAGTGAATGACACGACGACCATCACGGGCGACAGCATGTATTATGATGGCGAGTCGCGGGTGGTCAACATCTGGGGCGACTCGGTCGTGCTTATCGACGGCCAGACCATCCTCAAGACACCGCAGATGTCCTACGACCGCAACGAAAGCCGCGCCACCTACTTCTGGTGGGGCCATACCGTCAACGGCAGCCGCACCCTCGACAGCCGCAAGGGCTACTATTTCTCCGACACCGAGGACTTCGAAATCTACGACGAGGTGACCCTGCGCGACAGCAGCTCGCGCCTCGTCACCGACACCCTCTTCTACAACATGCGTACGGCCGACGCTTTCTTCGTCGGTCCTTCCACCATCTACACCGACTCTGCTACGGTCTTCAGCACCAACGGCACTTACAACACCGACTCTCACATCTCCTGGTCCTACGAGAACTCCAAGGTCGTCAGCGGCAGCAAGACGCTCACCGGCGACACCCTCTTCTTCGACGATGACCGCCGCTTCGGCGAGGCTTTCTTCAACGTCTGCATATTGGACACGGCGAACAACGTGTCCTGTACCGGGCACTACGGGCAGACCGACCAGCGGGAAAGGCTCTCTATGGTGACCGACAGCGCTCTGGTGATAAAGTATGACCCCGAAAAGCCTGACGACACACTCTTCATGCACGGCGACACGGTGCAGGTATATAACAATGCTGACAACGAAGCAGAACTGGTGAAGGCGTATCACTATGTGAAAACCTACCGAAAGGACTGCCAGGCTATGGCCGACTCGGCTAACTACTGGGTGAAAGACTCGCTGGTGGTGCTTTACGGCGACCCGGTGCTGTGGTATGACAGCATGCAGTGCACAGCCGACACCATCATGGCAACCCTTGCGTCGGGAGGCTTGCGTGAGGCCAGGATGAGGTCGAACTGCATGTTTGTAGAGCGGCTTGACAGCAAGCGCTACAACCAAGTGAAGAGCAGGGACGTGGATGCGTTTTTCGTCGACGGAGAGCCGTCATACACCGATTTCCTCGCCAATTCACAGATGTGCTATTACATAACCGAGGAGGATTCGGTGCTGACGGTCGAGGATAGCGCAGTGGTGAAGAAAGCACGCAAGACGATAGTCGGGGTCAATGCCGGTGTGAGCACAGACATGCGTGTCTATTTCAAGGACAACGAGCCCGTGCGCATATCCGCATTTGGCGAGCCGGACATGCAGACATACCCTGATGGCAAGTTGCCCGACGAATGGCGCTATCTGAAAGGTTTTCGATGGATTATGGACCGCCGTCCACGACAGCCGCGTGATGTGTTTGTATGGTGAATGCTGACAAAATGTCAGTCGCAAGGCTGTTGGCATTGTAATGGCATTGTTAGGTGAGATTAGAGTTTCAAGTTTTTAGTTTTTAGTTTTTGTTTCAAGTTTTTAGTTTTTAGTTTTTAGTTTCAAGTCACCCCTCACATCTAACAGGTCACGGATCACAGGTCACAAAAAAATCACTATTGTCTAATCACTAATCACTATTGTCTAATCACTAATCACTATTGTCAATTCACTAATCACTAATCACCATTCAAAATTTACAATTCACAACAAGCGATGGATAAGAAAAAGAAAGAACAAGCCGAAACCGATGAGGCACGGCAGGTTGAGCAAGCCGCCAAGGAGATGGAACCGGAGGCGCAGACGGAAGCCAGGATAGAGGGTGTTGAGGAAGAATCCGACACGGCCGGGGAGGAAAATACGACCGACGAAGCGGCCGCCAAGCTTCAGCAGTTGGCTGAGCAGCTTGCCGCGATGCAGGAGAAATACATGCGCACATACGCCGAGTACGAGAACTACCGCAAGCGTACAAGCCTGCAGATGGTCGACTTGCAGCTCAACGGCCACAAAGATATGGCCAAGGCGATACTGCCCGTCATCGACGACTTCGAGCGAGCCCTGGCCGCCATGCCCGCTGACGATGCGGCGCGCGAGGGTGTGAAACTCATATACGACAAGATGTTGTCGATACTACAGCAGAAGGGGGTGAAGCAGATGACCACGATCGGCGAGCCGTTCGATGCCGAACTCCATGAAGCCGTCACCCAGATCCCCGCAACAGATCCGGGTCAAAAGAACAAGATCATTGACGAAGTTCAGAAAGGTTATACCCTTAATGACAAGATACTTCGCTACGCCAAGGTGGTCGTGGCGAAGTGAGAAAGTTTTTAGTTTCAAGTTTTTAGTTTTTAGTTTTTAGTTTCAAGTTTTTAGTTTTAAGTTTTTAGTTTTTAGTTTCAAGTTTCAAGTTTTAAGTCACAGGTCACAAAAACAACCCCTCACAATTCACTATTGTCTAATCACTAATCACTAATCACTATTCACCATTCACTAATCACTAATCACTAATCACCATTCACAATTCACAATTCGCAGATAATTACAAATCATACTCAGCTAAATGGCGACAAAACGAGATTATTACGAAATACTTGGTGTTGACAAGAACGTCTCGCCGGAAGACTTGAAGAAAGCCTATCGCAAACTGGCCCTCAAATACCATCCCGACCGCAACCCGGGCGACAAGGAGGCCGAGGAGAAGTTCAAGGAGGCGGCCGAAGCCTACAGCGTGCTCAGCAACCCCGACAAGAAGGCGCGCTACGACCAGTTCGGCCATGCCGGCGTCGACGGTGCCGGCGGCTTCGGCGGCGGGGGGATGGACATGAACGACATCTTCTCCCAGTTCGGCGACCTCTTCGGCGACCTCTTCGGCGGACGCGGAGGCGGCTTCGGCTTCGGCGGCTTCGGCGGCGGCCGCCAACAGCGTCGCGTCATGCGGGGGTCAAACCTCCGCATCAAGATGCCCCTCACCCTCGAAGAGATCGATTCGGGCGTAGAGAAAAAAGTGAAAGTAACCAAATATGTCAGCTGCAAGACCTGCTCGGGATCCGGCTCGCGCACAGGCAGCCTCGAACCCTGCCCCCACTGCCATGGCAGCGGCGTCGTGACCGAGGTCCGTCGCACCATCCTGGGGCAGATGCAGACTCAATCCCCATGCCCTCACTGTGGCGGCGAAGGCCGTGTGGTCAAGGACAAATGCCCCGACTGCCATGGCGACGGAATCGTCAAGGCTGAGGAAGTCATATCCATCCAGGTGCCCGCAGGCGTCACCGACGGCATGCAGTTCGCCCTCTCCGGCAAAGGCAACGCCGCCCCCCGCGGTGGCATCCCCGGCGACCTCGTCGTCGTCGTCGACGAGCAACCCCACGAACTCTTCGAGCGCCAAGAGCAAAACCTATACTACAACGCCTTCGTCACCTTCTCCGACGCCGCCATGGGCGGCTCCGTCGAGATCCCCACCCTCCACGGCAAGGTCCGCGTCAAGATCGAGCAGGGCACCCCCTCCGGCAAGGTGCTCCGCCTCAAGGGCAAAGGGCTCCCGTCGGCGGGCGGCTACGGCCGCGGCGACCTGCTCGTATGCGTCAACGTCTGGGTCCCCAAGAGCCTCACCAAGGATGAGAAAGCCATCCTCGAAAGCCTCAAGTCCAGCCCCAACTTCAAACCCAACCCCACCCGCCAGGAACGTGGATTCTTCGACAAGATGAAAGACCTGTTCAATCAGTGACCAGTGACCTGAACATAGGTTGATATGTTGATATGTTGATAGGTTGATATGTTTCAAGTTTTTAGTTTTGAGTTTTTAGTTTCAAGCGCCCCGCAAATGTCTAATCACTAATCACTAATCACTAATCACTATTGTCAATCCCCCCAATGACCAAGGCTTTCCTGCAATATGTGTGGCGACACCGGATGCTCTCCGGCCAACTCACCACGTGCGACGGACAGGCCGTTATCGTGGAAAACCCCGGAGTTCAGAATGGCAACGCAGGCCCCGACTTCGAAGGCGCCGTGGTGACCATCGGCGGTGTGCGTTGGGCCGGATGCGTCGTGGTTCACGTCTGTTCGGCCGACTGGAACGCACACCGACATTTCTCAGACGCCGCATACAACAACGTGATCCTCCATGTGGTTTATGAACACGACTGCGACATCCGCACTCAGGCAGGCTCCGCATTGCCCGTATTGGAAATGAAGCGTTTCCTCCCAATCGAGCTGTGGAACCGCTACCAAGAGCTGATGAACGCACCCGTGCAGACACCGATAGCCTGCGCCTCTCGAGTTCCGGAAGCCGCAGGGTTCACATGGGACGCATGGCTGGAACGCCTCGCGGTCGAACGCCTCGAACGCAAGGCAACGGCCGTATCGCAGATGCTCAACGACAGCAAAGGCAGCTGGGAAACCGCTTGCTATTGGTTGACGGCACACTATTTCGGGGGCAAGGCAAACGCCTTCCCCTTCGAACTGCTGGCCAAATCAACACCGCTCACACTGTTGGCACGCTATCGCAACGACCGTGACCGCATCGAAGCCCTGCTCCTCGGGCAGGCCGGTCTGCTCAATGGATATTTCGAGGACGAATACCCACGGCAGCTACAGACAGAATACGAGGCCCTGCGAAAGGGATTCTCCCTTACCCCCATATCTCCACATCTATGGAAATTTTTCCGTTTGCGCCCATCCTCCTTCCCCACCGTGCGTATCAGCCAGTTCGCGTCACTGATGGTCTCGTCTAAAAACCTCTTCTCAAAACTGCTCGAGACCGCCGACGTGAAAGACCTGGCGACATTCTTTGACGCAAAGGCCGCCGACTACTGGAACGACCATTACCAGTTCGACAAGCAGTCGAAAGCCTCCGGTAAGAATGTCGGCAAGATGTTGATCGAATCGTTGCTCATCAATGCGTGGCTGCCGCTATTGTTTGTATATGGCAAGTGCCACGGGAGAGAAGAACTGTGCGACAGAGCGGTGGAAACGTTGCGCCAGATGAACCCCGAAAGCAACAATATAACAACCAAGTGGAAAGCCTGCGGGGTAAAGCCACGCAACGCAGCCGACAGCCAGGCACTCATACAGCTCTACAGCCACTATTGTGACGAGCATCGTTGTCTCGACTGCAGAATAGGGTACTTAATGATAAGCAATAATATAGTGTGATGAAATATTCTGAGATATCCAAAATCATCAAATCGAAAGACTTCAAAGTGGCCGACGACGAGTGTGTCATAGTACACCTCCTCACCGATAGCCGCACCCTTATCGACCCTTGTGGCACCATTTTTTTCGCAATAACCACAAAACGGAATACCGGGTGCAGGTATGTCGAGGAACTGTATGCCAAGGGCGTGCGTTCCTTCGTCCTCCCCAACGGGGCAGGGGAGGAGTTGCGGTCGGTCGTGTCCGGCTGGGCTGACGTGAACGTGTGGTATGTGAAAGACGTGGTAAAGGCGTTGCAGGCTATCGCCGCCGCCCATCGCGACCATTTTGGCATACCGGTGGTCGGCATCACTGGCAGCAACGGCAAGACCATCGTGAAGGATTGGCTCGTGCAGCTGCTGTCGCCCGACAGGCATGTCGTGGCCTCGCCCAAGAGCTACAACTCCCAGATAGGTGTTCCGCTCTCGGTATGGCAGATGAAGCCGTCTGACAGTATCGCCATTTTTGAAGCCGGTATCTCTGAATCGGGCGAGATGGTCGCCCTGCGGAATGTCATCAAGCCTACCATCGGCATATTCACCAACATTGGCCAGGCTCACGACGAGAACTTCCTGACACGTCCGCAGAAAGTGGCCGAGAAGCTGCAGCTCTTCACCCACTGCGAGACGCTGATATACTGCAGCGACCACAAGGATATCCGCTATGTCGTGTCGGAACAGGAGAGCTTGAAGGACGTGGCCTGCTACACATGGGGCCATTCGTCGGACGACAAAGTCCAGCTGCTCGACGTGAAATACGGCCCGCACAGCACCACGCTCTCGATAAAACTGGCCGGAGGCTGTCACGACATAGTAATCCCCTTCATCGACTACGCCTCTGTTGAAAACGCGATGCATTGCATCACCTTCATGGTTTATGCAGGCTATTCCGTCGAGGAGATCAAAGAACGTTGCTCCAAGCTGGTGTCAGTCGAGATGCGTCTCGAACTCAACGAAGGCATCAACAACAGCATTCTCATCAACGACGGCTATAGCCTTGACATGAACTCCCTTTCCATAGCCTTGGACTATCTGCAGCATGTGCAGCAATACTACAACAAGACGTTGGTGCTGAGTGACTTTGTCCAGTCGGGGATGGTCGAGCAGGAACTCTATTCCCAGGTGGCGCAGCTCATACGTCAACGCGGCATAACCAAGTTTATAGGCATCGGTGAGGCCTTGTCCCGTAACAGGAGCCTCTTCGAGGACGTTGCGTCAGACTTCTACCCGACGACCGATGCATTCTTGTTGGAATACCCAATATCGTCCATCTCGAACGAGACAATATTGCTCAAAGGCGCCCGCAAGTTCCGTTTCGAAAACATAGCCAAGGTGCTTCAACGCAAGTCTCACGAAACCATCATGGAGGTCAATCTCGGGGCGCTTGTATCCAACCTCAATTATTTTCGAGGACGGATAAAGCCCTCTACCAAGCTGATGGCGATGGTCAAGGCTGCCTCATACGGCATGGGTAAGGTTGAGGTGGCCAATACCCTGCAGTTCAACCATGCCGACTATCTCACGGTGGCCTACAGCGACGAGGGGGTCGAGCTGCGCCGAAACGGCATAAGGCTCCCGATAATGGTCATGAACCCCGAAGAGGAGAGCTTCGCCGACATGGTACGCTACCAGCTGGAACCGGACATATACAGTTTCCGGATCTTCAAATCGTTCTCCAGTACGGTCCGAGCCTTTGGCAGTCGTGACTATCCAGTGCATGTGGAATTCGATACCGGCATGCACCGACTGGGCTTCTCCGAGCAGGACATAAACGGATTGGCCGAGAGTTTCAACGCAGGCGACAACGTCTTACGGGTAAGGTCGGTTTTCTCTCATCTTGCATGCAGCGAAGACCCTGCAATGGATGACTTCACCAACTCCCAGATTTCGAAATTCAAGAATTGGAGCCGGCGCCTCAAGTCAAAGCTGCCCTATTCCGATGTGCTGTGCCATATCCTCAATTCGTCAGGTATAGCACGGTTCCCCGAGGCGCAAATGGATATGGTGCGACTCGGAATCGGGCTGTACGGCATATCGCCCGACCCGGACATACAGTCTCACCTCAAATCGGTCAGCACCCTTAAGACAAAAATATCACAGGTGAAGGACATCCCGGCCGGCGATTCTGTGGGCTACAACCGCCGCTGGATCGCCTCACGCCCTTCGCGTCTCGCCATCATTCCTATCGGCTACGCTGACGGATTCGCCCGCAGGCTGGGCTATGGCAACAGTGAAGTTACGATCAATGGACAAAAGGCAAAGGTGGTGGGGAGCGTGTGCATGGATATGTGCTTTGCCGACGTTACGGATATTGATTGTCGCGAGGGCGATGACGTGGTCATATATGGCGATGCACAGACCATACACCATCTTTCGGCAGTCGGCGACACCATACCCTACGAGATATTCACCTCGGTGTCACAGCGTGTGAAACGGGTCTATTACCACGAATAAACTTCTGCCAGGCAAAATGAAACAAACAGCCGCCTGCACCATGTGCAGGCGGCTGCTCTTTTTAAACGTAAGGGGTTTCCTTATTCGAAATACTCAATACGGCGGTTTGTTATGAAAGTCGGCACGGCATTGTCCTTCTCCAAAGTGTATTGGGTCTTCTGAACCCAGTTGCCGTGGTCGTCGTATTTGTATTGATACAGTGTGGTGCTTACTTCGGCGTCTTCGTCGGTATAGTCGTAGGTTGTCACGTTGATGGGCTGCAGGTGTGAGTCATACTCGTAGTGGTAGTCCATTATCTTGCTGTTCGAACGGTCGAAAACCGACGTATGATGCACCGCCCCGTCGAAGTCGTAGCCATAGACCTCACGGCGATAGACATTGTTCTTGGCATCGTTGTAGCTGCGTTGTTTCAGTTTTCCCGACTCGTCGTATTTGTAGAGTACACGGTGTTCTATCTGGCGTTCGGCGTCTTCCACGTAACTCTCGCACAGCACATTGTTCTTGTCGTAGATATAGTATGTGCGTCCAATGATCTGTTCTTGGTTGTCAACAATGTGTTCCAAGGTTACAAGGCCGAAGCCGTCGTGTTTGTATCGTGAACGGAAAAGCATATTGTCTTCGTCAGCGGACAGGAAGGTCATGCTGCGGCGCTGACCTTTCTCATTGTAGAGTGTCTCGGTTTTTTCCAGCTGTGAGCCATACTGCATGTCGCCATCCCGGTCCACAAGAGCTTCATACATCGTCGACGACACCTTCTTCACGTTGCCCCTTAACCCATCCTGTTCGCATTCACGCTGTGCAGTCTGTGCTGAGGCAGAGGAAATCAATGCGCCAATCAAAAGTGCCGATACTATGACATTAGTTTTCATCCTGCGTATTTTTAAGTTTATGCAATGATTAACGCAGCATCTTCGGTTTTATTTTGTTTAATGGTGATATTGTAAAAATTATGACGTCCTTTTTTATTTACCGGACAGCCATTGGTCAATATGCCCGAAAACGATGTCGGCCCTTGCGGCGAAGCTTTCCTCGGTGGCAAAGGCGATATGTGGAGTGAGCAGGCAGTTCGGCGCGTCGAGGAGGCAGTGTGACAGGGGAAGCGGTGGTTCCTGTTCAAACACATCAAAAGCGGCACCAGCTATAGTCCCCTCTTTCAAGGCTTCGGCCACGGCTTGTATGTCGCATACCAGACCGCGTGCCGTATTGACCAGCAATGCCGTCGGTTTCATCATGTTCAACTGCTCTTTCCCGACAAGCCCCCTCGTTTCATTATTCATCGGAACGTGTAGGCTTACGATGTCGCATTCTTTCATCAATTCTTCGAGGGATACGTATTTTACCCCCATCTCCTCTATGTCTTTGTGGCGGCTTCGGCTGTAGGCAATGACCTTGCACCCGAAAGCCAGCAGTAGCCGTATCATTGCGGTGCCTATGGCGCCGGTGCCGACAATGCCCACGGTTTTGCCTTTCAATTCACGCCCCAGGAACAAACCGCGCCCTTTGCCTTCACGTATCACGCCATCCATGCACGTAACTTGGCGCAGCAAGTCAATCATCATCCCCACCGCAAGCTCGCTGACCGCTGTGGTCGAATAGCCGGCGGCGTTCTGTACCTCGATGCCGTGCTCGCGACAGTAGTCAAGGTCAATATGGTCAAGCCCTGTGAATGCCACTGAAAGGTATTTCAGTTTTGTGCATTTTTCAAGCACCTCACGCGGTAGCTTTATATTGGATACCACCACCACGTCGGCATCATGCATACGTTCAATCAAGGTGTCCTGACTCTCGTTGCGGTCAAGGAAGTAGTTGAAGGCGTGTCCTTTGTCAGAATATTTTTTTTTCAGTTGCTCGAAACGCTCTTTTGATATGCCCAATGGCTCAACACATGAAATAATCATTTTTTTAATGTTTTGGTTATAGTTGTTCATTTTTTCTTTTTCACAGAGAATCCGAATCCTCCCAATCGTTCCCCAAGTCCATAGTAGCGTCCGTGAGAGTAGGCGAGGGGTTGTGCGTGGTTCAGCTGGAAAGAGCCGGTGCCCTTGTCAATCAGGTTCTCCTCTGCGTCTATGGCCACAACTTCGGCTATGAACATATCATGGCTGCCGAGTTCCTTTACCTCTGTCACACGGCATTCGATATTTAGAGGACTTTCTCCTATAAGCGGAGCCTTCACCACCTGACCTCTTTCCGCTGTCAGCTTCATCTCCTTGAACTTGTCGAAATCCCGGCCGCTTTTAACTCCACACCAGTCAGTGGCGTAAGCCAGTCGCTCAGTTGTGAGGTTTATCACAAATTCGCCGCTCTCTGCAATCATGTGATGCGAGTATCGTTCTTTCCTTACCGAGATGTAGCACATCGCAGGATCTGAGCATATCGTACCAGTCCACGCCACTGTAATGATGTTTTTCTCTCCGTTTAAATCCCCGCACGATACCATCACGGCGGGTAAAGGATAAATAAGTGTTCCAGGTTTGAATCCTACCTTACCCATTTTGCTGTCCTTATAAAAGACAATCAGACACTCGGTCGGTGTCTGATTGCCTTGAATTCATTCTGTTAAAAAACAAAGATTATCATTTGGCCTGCGTTTCGCTAGTCTTTCAGTTTCTTGTCCAGTTCGTCAACCCAGCATTGGAACTGCTTGTCGGTCTCCGCCAGGTTAGCCACTGTTTTGCATGCATGCAGCACTGTTGCGTGGTCCTTGTTGCCACACTGTAGGCCGATGATTGCCAATGATGACTTTGTGAGTTTTTTTGCGAAATACATCGTCAGCTGGCGGGCCTGCACTATCTCACGTTTCCTTGTGTGTGACTGGATGCTATCGACAGGCAGGTTGAAGTAGTCGCATACCACTTTTTGTATGTAGTCAATCGTTATCTCTCTCGACGTGCTCTTCACAAACTTGTCAATCATCTGTTTGGCCAGTTCAATTGTGATTTGCTTCTTGTTCAGCGACGACTGTGCAATCAGTGAAATCAGCGCCCCCTCAAGCTCTCTGACGTTGGTGTTGATGTTGTAGGCGATATACTCTATCACTTCGTGAGACATCTCTATACCCTCGTTTTCGAGTTTCTTCTTCAGTATGGCCATTCTGGTCTCGACATCTGGTGCCTGCAAATCTGCCGACAGTCCCCACTTTAGTCTCGAAAGCAGCCTGGGTTCCAGCCCTGCCAGCTCCGATGGAGCCTTGTCGCTGGTGATTATAATCTGTTTGTTGTTCTGGTGCAGATGGTTGAAGATGTGGAAGAATGCCTCCTGTGTTCTTGGGGCTTTGTTTGCCCAGAACTGAATGTCGTCAACAATCAGCAAATCGACCATCTGGTAGTAGTGGATAAAGTCGTTGGTTCTTCCGTCCCGTCCAGCGTTCATAAACTGCTGAAGGAACGTCTCCGATGTCACGTACAGCACCACCTTGTCGGGGTGGTTCTCCTTTGTCTTTATGCCTATGGCGTTTGCAAGGTGAGTCTTGCCAAGTCCAACACCACCATATATCAGCAGTGGGTTGAACGATGTTGTGCCAGGGTTCTTAGCCACAGCATATCCAGCCGAACGTGCTAGACGGTTACAGTCGCCCTCCACGAAGTTCTCAAGCGTGTAGTTCTCATTCAATTGCGAAGGAATCTTTACCTTTGCAAGTCCCGGGAACACCAGCGGATTGGGCATGTCCTTCTGGCTACCATCGTTCAGGTTCACAGGAATGTCTTTCGGTCTGTTGTTTACAGCCTGTTTGCCGGTCGAAGGCGCTGACGTCGTTATCGGGGTGATTTGGTCCATGACAATACTGTATTTTAACATTCCTTTGGGGCCGAGTTCCAGTTTTATGGCCTTTCTCAGCAGGTCGATATAGTGCTCCTCAATATATTCATAATAATATGCACTGGGCACCTCTATCGTCAGTGTTCCGTTCTCCAGCTGTACCGGCTTTATCGGCGCGAACCATGTCTTGTACAGTTTCTCATTGTCTTCTCCAAGGTTGTCTTTTATCACTTCAAGGCAGTTTGCCCATACTGTTTTGTAACTTTTCTCCATCTTTGTCAATCTGTTCTGCTTTTTTGTGTTTACTTGGTTTGTGTATTCAGTTCCTATTTGTTGCGTTCTCGATGCTTTTCTGGCCCTCACGACTCCTCGTAATCCATTTCCCTGACTACTACTTTTTTGACATATTCAGTCTCAGGTGTCCTCGTTCCTTCAACGCAATGCAAAGGTGCAACAATTCCTTCGGATGCTTGGTGAAATATTTTTTTGCATAATTAAATTTTTTTTTATAAAGCAAAATCCGCCAAATGTTAAAATGAATCCAGCCTTACCACATATTCCACTATAATCTATTTGTTTTATAGCCTTTTATTGAAAAAATCCACATTTGGCCGACGATTATACAACTTATTCTGAAAACCTCCAAATTTTTTATCGAAAAAAACACCTTTTTCTCTCCATTTTTTCACTTGTTTCTAACCCCTTGATTTGTTTTTTATTGCATGGAATCTTATTTTTATTGTTCTGAAATATAGTGGTTTACTATAAACTTTTGACTTTCAGTATTGCTTTGGGATCACACCTTTCTACCGCTCAAAAAATCACTTGTTTCCGTTCTCTCCGTTGTAACTTGCTGTTAATATCTCGACGTTATCAACAAAAAAATTGTCATAACACTTTTCAACATCATCCGTTGGCCTTTTGTTAGTATGTCGCATCTCCCGCGTCATATGTTCTGTATTTGTAACTTATAGATACAAAAATACATCTCTTTGAATAATATTTTCCAGAATCTTGTGTTTAAATAGTGGATTAAATTTGTAATAATCGTCCTAATGAAGCGCACCTTTTTCCTCTTTGTTTTCATTTTTTCAATTTCCCTTCATGCGCAGAACTCCGCTGACGCTTTGATTGCCCGTGGTATGGGTTACGACAGCGGCAACCGCTACGACAGCTCTTCCGTTTGCTACCGTCAGGCGTTGGCTCTCGACCCCCTCAACGTCGAGGCTGGTTGGCGCCTCGCTGCTGTTCTTTATAAGCAGGACAGTGTCCGCCAGGCCATCGACCTCTGCCAGTCGGTCATCGAGATTGACCGCAAGTGCAAGGATGTCTATAATCTTCTCGGCACCATCTTTCTCAATCAGTCCAGCTGCAAGAGTGCCGAAGAGTACCTGCGTCGTGCCACCGAGTTTGGTGGCCCCGCATTTGTCCAGGCTTGGTGCCGGCTGGGTGAGAGTTATCTTTGCCTTGCCGACACTGTGCAGGCCGAGCGTTGCTTTAATTCCGTGATCGAAAATGACCCCTCTTTTCAGCGCGCTTATTTTCTCATGGGTGAGATTGCTCGTTCCCGCAGCCTCCATTCCCAGGCGGTCGAGTGGTATGGGCAGGCCCTGCGCCGCTTCCCGCTCTATCCCGAGGCACTCGGCTCTATGGCTCAGAGTTATATTGCGTTGGCCAACCTCAAAGGTGCCATCGACTGCCTATCTAAACTCGCCCGTCTTGTCCCCGACGATCCGGATGTTCACTACCGTCTTGGGCGTTGTCTGTATCAGAATGGCGAAAACGATAAGGCTCAGCGTTCACTGCAGCGTGCGTTGTCGTTAGATCCGAACTATGCTCAGGCACAGGCGCTCCTGTCTGTCGTGAACGGGCAGTAGTCAGTGTTTGGTCAATACAAACACATCCTCGTCTTTTGCTTTCAGGTAATATGTTTCCCTGCCATATTTTTCTATGGCAGGCAGGTTCTCTCTCTTGTTTTTCAGCGATGCAGCCTGTATGCTGTCGTTCTTGATCGCCTCGCGGTAGCTCGCCTCCACAGCGTGCAGCTCTTTCACCTCCTTCTCCTGTTTCAAGGTCACCAGCAGGTTGTTCTCGTCTAAAAATAGGAACACCACAGCGAAGATAACCAGCGTGGCAACATATTTGTTGCTCAACACCTTCCATATCTTTAAAGCCACCTTTTTCATAATAAACTAGCCTCTGACCACTTAAAACTTACAGCTTAAAGCCTAAAACAAAAAAACGATCACCTAACCCTTATCCTCTGTCCTGCACGTATGCGGTCGCCTTTCAGTCCGTTGCGTTTTTTTATCTGAGCCACGGATGTGCCATATTTTGCCGCAATCTTCGTCAGCGTCTCGCCTTGTTTCACCTTGTGATACACTGTTGAGCCGCCTCCCTTTCCGCTGCTTGGCTTAACCTCTTTCTCTATGGCTGCCACGGGTTTCTTCTGCAGCGAGTCCTGTGTGTGCCCGTATATCGAATCCTCCGCCATGATGAACCCATGCACTTTGTCGGCTGGCAACGTCAGATGGTACTTGCCTGTTGACCCTGGTACAAAGTCGGTCTTGTATTGCGGATTGAGAGTCCTCAGCTCCTCCGCACTCACGCCGGCATACTGTTCCACGAAGCAGTACATCGCGTCATTCCTCAGCATGACCGTGTCGTTTCGTGATGGAAGTTCGATGCGGTGAGGCTTGATGCCGTGTTCGGGGTAGTAGTTCATCACGTAGGTGGCGGCGATGAAGGCCGGAATGTAACCGCGCGTCTCGCGAGGCAGGTATGGGTATATCTCCCAATAGCCAGTTTTGCCGCCCGATCGCGCAATGGCTTTGTTTATGTTTCCCGGGCCGCAGTTGTAGGCTGCGATAGCCAGTATCCAGTCGCCGAATATGCGGTGAAGGTCTCTCAGATAGCGAGCCGCTGCCACTGTCGAGGCGTAGGGGTCCCTGCGCTCGTCAACCAGCGAGTTCACCTCCAGGTCGTACACCTTGCCTGTATGGTACATGAACTGCCAAAGTCCTGCCGCACCCACTCGTGAGGTCGCCTGCGGGTTCATGGCCGACTCCACTATGGCCAGATATTTCAGCTCCTCCGGCACCCCGTAGGCCGTCAGCGTCTCCTCGAAAAGCGGGTGGTACATCTCACACAGACTCGTCATCACGTCCAGCCGGTTTGACATTATTTTCAGGTATGTCCTGATATATGCCCGCACGGCGTCGTTGTACGACATCTGTATCACAGTGTGTAGCCGCTTCAGTCGCCCCTCTATCACGGAGTCTGGTATCTGGTCGAAGTCCGCCACCGACACAGAGGCGTCGTGGTTACTGGTGCGAACCGCATGGTTCTTCAGGTAGAACGAGTGCATCAGGCTGTCGTAACTGGCGTTGAAACGCGCCGTCATAACCGCCGTCTCGGCCTCGTCGGCATTCTGCGCAACAGCACCGCAAGAGAGCATACACAGGCAGGCAAACGACAATATGATTTTTCCTTTCATTACATTATCTAACGTCGAAGACTGGTTTTTATTTTGCGACGTCAGATAAAATCCGCTCCGAAAGGGGAACGAATGGTGTGCAGCATAACTTTTCTTTCCAGCCCTTACCCCTCAAGTCACGACATGGGGGTACGCCATAAAACATCTGTATCGAACATTTTGAAAGGGCTGTCCCTGCTCTGAGGGTAATGCCTTTTTATCTTGTACCTTTACTTTTAATTTGCAGTTTTCGCTTTTTATGTATAGTTTCTTTTTTCTTTGTATCTTTGCAATCACTTACAACAGATGACAAATTTCATAAAGTAACACAATAACACAACTATGAACAAATTTGATCCCGCAACAGCTATCCAGCGTCACGACGGACGCGACGCCAACCGTGGTGTGAACCCCGCAATCTGCGACAGTGCCACCTTCACCTTCCCAGAGGCTCACCTCATGACAGAGACCTTCCACGGCGAAACCGAGGGCTACTTCCTCTACAGCCGCCACTGGAACCCGTCGAACCTCGCCCTCTGCCAGAACCTCGCCGCTATGGAAGGCACCGAGATGGCTTGGGTCACCGGTTCCGGCCTCGCAGCCATCACCAGCGCCCTGCTCCACGAAGTCAACGCTGGCGACCACATCATCGCTTCAATGACCACCTACGGCGGCACCTTCGCCTTCATGGCCAACTACCTCAAGAAATTCAATGTCAACACCACCTTCGTCAACATGCAGAACCTCGACGCCGTGAAGAAAGCCGTCGCCGAGCACCCCAACACCAAGGTTCTCTACACCGAGACGATGAACAACCCCCTGCTCCGCATCGCCAATGTGCCCGAACTGTCGAAGATTGCTCACTCCATCGGTGCCAAGCTGATTGTTGACAACACCTTCACCCCGATGATTTTCAGCCCCTGCCGTCTGGGTGCCGATATCACCGTCTATTCCATGACCAAGTACATCAACGGTACCAACGACTGCGTCGCCGGCGCCATCTGCGGCTCTGCTGAGTATATCAACAGCCTCATCGATGTGAATAACGGCACTTGCATGCTTCTCGGCCCCGTGCTCGACCCGATGCGTAGCGCCTCTATCAACAAGAACCTCCACACCCTCCATATCCGTATGAAGAAACACGGAGAGAACGCCATGTACCTCGCCAAGCGTTTCAAGGAGGTGGGATTCAAATACAATTATCCCGGCCTTCCTGAGCATCCCGATTACGAGCTGTTCTGCAGCATGATGAACGAAGGCTACGGCTTTGGTGGCATGATATCCATCGACATGGGCACCGCCGACCGCGCCAGCAAGATTATGGAGGTCATGCAGCAGAAAGGCGTCGGCTACCTCGCCGTCTCGCTGGGTTACTTTAAGACCCTCTTCAGCAACAGCGGTAAGAGCACCAGCTCTGAAGTCCCCGAAGACATCCAGAAGGAGATGGGCATGAGCGAAGGCCTCATCCGCTTCTCAATGGGTCTTGACAACGACATCGAGGCTACCTTCCAGCTCATCAAAGAGAGCGTGGACGCTTGCAAATAAATATTTACAATAAGTGAAAAGTGAATAGTGAATTGACAAATGTAATGTCGTTCACTATTCACTTTTTCTAATGTTATATCAACGTATCAACATAAAACATATCAACAATAACCATGAAAATAGCCATAATCCTTTCAGGCTGCGGCAACCGCGACGGTAGCGAACTTCAGGAGTCACTCTCTCTAATGCTCGCCATCGACCGTCGTGGCTGGCAGTATCAGTGTTTTGCCCCAGAAGGCATGTTCGAGGTGGTGCCTCATGTCGAAGTCGAAGACCCAGACGACGCCGAAGAGGGAGCCTTGGTCGATACCGAACAGAGAGATATCTTCGTCGAGTCGGCCCGCATAGCCCGCGGCGACATCAAGCCGTTGGAGGACTATAATCCATCCGACTACGACTGTCTCGCCTTGCCGGGCGGCATGGGAGCGGCCCGCAACCTCTCCACCTTCGCTTTCGACGGCCCTCGCATGGAAGTCATCGACAGCGTAGCCGACGCCATACTCGAGACCTACCGCGCCAAGAAGCCAGTAGTGGCTATGTGCATAGCCCCGATGGTGCTGGCTAAGGTGCTGGGTCGCTACGGTGTCGAGCTCACTCTCGGCGCATCAGACAATCAGGCGGCTCTCGCAGCACAGCAGCTGGGGGCAAAGCCTCAGGAGTGCGGCCCGACGGACGTCTGTGTCGATACCGAACATAAGGTCATCACCACTCCCGCCTACATGGCAGCCAGCCGCATAAGCGAGATCTTCGCTGGCGCCGAAAACATGGTCGCCCGACTGGAGGAGATGCTTGAGATTGCGTGAATGGTGCGTGCCCGCACAGGGCATTAAATTGTGAGAATTAAGTGTTTAGAATATGAAGAGGTTTTCGTTATACAAAGTTGCGGCTATCCTTATTGTTGCTGTTTTGGCTTTGTTCGCAAGCTGCAAGAAAGACAAGAGCGAGGAGGAGATGATGGTCATGTACGGCTGCCCCGAACAGCATGTCGACACCACGTCTGGTGGAAGATAAGCGGGCGGCAAAATTGAACGGTTCTGATGATATGCTAAAACGATTCTTTTATCCAATACTGGCGTCGCTCCTTCTGGTCTCCTGCGGTGGGGCAAAGGAAAAGTTTACCGTCACCGTCGGCGACGTCTCGTTCGATATGGTGCGCGTGAAAGCCGGCACCTTCACCATGGGTTGCACCCCCGAGCAGGCGGCCTTCCCTCGTGGCGAGTGGGAGGTTGAGGACAACTACGACCGCACCGCCTTCGAGCGTGTGCACGAGGTGACCATTACGAACGACTACTTCATCGGCGAGACCGAGGTGACACAGGCACTCTACGAGGCTGTGATGGGACGGAACCCCAGCGGCTTCGCCAACGGCGGCTTGTTACCCGTCGAGACCGTCTCTTATTACGACGCCATGGAGTTCTGTCGCCGTCTTTCGGAGTTGACCAGACGCACCTTCACCCTCCCCACCGAGGCGCAATGGGAATATGCGGCACGTGGTGGACACAAGGCTTCGGCTGAGCAGACCGTCTTCGCTGGCAGCGCCACCCTCGACGAGGTGGGCTGGTATATGGACAACGCCGATGCGACCACCCACGAGGTGGCCACACTCAAACCCAATGCGCTCGGCATCTACGATATGACCGGAAACGTGTGGGAATGGTGCCGCGACTGGTGGAGTGAAGACTTCGGCAGCGACCCTCTTGCCGACCCTGAAGGCCCTTCGGATGGCATGAAACATGTTGACCGCGGCGGCAGCTGGAACAAAGTTCCCTCCCATTGCCGACTTTCCTTCCGCTACGGTCTCAATCCCGACTACAAAGCCAACAACCTCGGCTTCAGGGTGGTAAGTGTGGAGTGAATAGCAGTCAGTAGTTTTCCCTTTTAAACCTTTACAACCTTTTAAACTTTTAAGTTCCACCACCTATCTACGTATCAACATATCAACAGATGAACATTAAACACCATGGAAGTAATACAAAGTTTCACCATCGACCACACTCATCTTAAGCCCGGCATCTATGTGTCGCGCATCGACAAGGGGTTCACCACTTTCGACCTCCGCATCACCGAGCCCAACCGTGAGCCAGCGGTGGCGCCGTCGGCCATGCACAGCATGGAGCATCTGATGGCCACATGGTTCCGCAATTCGTCGGCCAAGGAGGATGTGGTGTATGTCGGCCCCATGGGCTGCCTCACGGGCATGTATGTCATCATGACGGGCAATTATACCGTAGAGGATATGCGGCGGCTCACCATGCAGTGTCTCGAGTGGATACTGACGCAGACGGAGGTGCCGGCAACGACTCCCGAGACGTGCGGCAACTGCCTTCTGCACGACCTGCCGATGTGCCACTGGGAGAGCCGCCGCTATCTGGACCGCCTGAAGAACGACTTCCACAGCGAGTACACCAAGTTGCAGGTGACCCTGGGCGACGGCAAGGTGTTCGCCGACGCGTGATTGATGCCGGAAAATAGTGAATCAAGTATATTGAGGTCAATCTGTCGAAACGGGAACCAGGATGGGAGATAAGCCGGGATGCCGTCGCTTGATGACGGGTATGAAAAAGACTGTCGGTTGGCTTAGGGCGAAGTGGAGTATTTTGGGGGAGAAACGCCGCCATTTCCAAGAGTGGCAAAAGAAGCCCTATTGTGTCAAGGCGATGTCGCAGGCGGAGCATGAGTGCGCAACCTGCCACACCGTCTATACTGGCAACTTCTGCCCTCGCTGTGGCCAGTCGCGGCTCATTGTCCGCTACTCGTTCAAAACGGCCTTCCTGAATTTTCTGGACGTATGGGGATTGGGCAACCGCGGCATGTTCCGTACAATACGCGATCTGCTGCTGCGTCCGGGTTATATGATTCGCGACTATATCGGTGGCATGCAGATGGCCTACTTCCCTCCGTTCAAGATGTTCTTCCTCCTTGCTGCACTCTCCATCGTTGTGACACACGGAGTGAATATCAAAGGGGAGCGGCTGACGGCCAGCAGTCAAGATATGTTATCGACCACCCAAGCCAGCTCAATAATGCCCCGTCAGGGCACGGACCAGTCAAGCAACAAGGAAGTGCAGGTGCAGGAACTTTTTAGAAGTCTATCAGTCAGGGCGGGACGTTTCCAGGAACGATTCCCCAATATCTTCGCTTTGCTTGTGCTGATGTACATCTCGGGTTGTCTGTACCTTTTCTTCCAACACAGCCCAAGCGTTCCCGACCTTCGTTATTCGGAGTTTTTTGTGTCGCTGGTATATATCGCCAACATGTATTCCATCATCTCCATAGTCTTCTCTTTCTTCTGTGTCCCGATACTGACCGTCTTGTCGTTCTTTTTGATATTCATCCCGCTGAAGCAGCTGTCGGGCTACGGCTGGTGGCGAGTCATTGCCTGTTCGTTGCTCTCGCTGGTAGCGATGTTTCTTGTTTTTGTGGTTATAGTCGTCCTCATAGCCTTAGCCGCCACCGCATACGTGGGATGGGTAAACTGACAGCAGCCATTGTGTTCGTCAGGCGTAGGTTGGAAACCGAATGACTTTAAAACCATTAAAGTGAAGCGATTTTTTAACATTAAACCCAATGCGTCAATCTAATTTTGAACTTTTGCGTCTGGTTTCCATGCTGATGATACTTGGTCTGCATGCAAATTTCTTTGCATTGGGCAAGGTCGGCATCTCCGAGGTGCATTCGTTGCCACTGCAGGATTTTGTCCGTACTTTTTTTGAGTGTTTGTGTATCGTCGGTGTTAATGTGTTTATACTAATTTCCGGTTGGTTTGGTATCAAACCGTCTCTCAAGGGCATCTTTTCGATATCGTTTCAGGTGCTCTTTTACACTGTTTTGTTGATTCTGCTTTCATTGGCTTTGGGTGCGCCGATACCGGCTGGTTTCCATAAGAGCATACTATACCCTGATCGCGGCTATTGGTTTATTTCGGCATATCTGATGCTCTATATCCTGTCGCCTGTTTTGAACAGGTTTGTTGAGAATGTTTCGGCGCATATGTTCCGCCGACTCTTGATCTGCTTCTTCCTGGCGGTAGTGTTCTGGGGCTATCTCAGCGATTCTCTTCGTATTAGCGGCGGCTATCATGTCGTTTCCTTTATCGGACTCTATCTTCTTGCACGCTATCTGCGATTGTATTATACCGCCGGTTCAAGGTTGAAATCATGGCATTTCCTTTTGCTGTTCTTTCTCTGTGTCGGTGTTTCAACTCTCTTTTATTTTGTAAAGTGGTTGCCGACAACAATTTTATATACAACGCCTTCTGTTATTCTGGCCTCTGTTTTTCTGCTGCTTGCTTTTTCCAGGATGCGCTTCAGTAGCAGGGTGGTCAATTGGTGCGCTTCTTCGGCATTCTCTATTTATCTTGTTCACTGCAACGTTCTTGCCTTGGGCACCTATGTGTCATGTATGCTGGCTATATATGCACGAACAGGTTGGCTGCTCTATGTGGTTGTGTCACCGCTCGTGATGCTCCTTTTCGGCCTTTGTTGCATTCTTGTTGACAAACTGCGGCTCGCCTTGTGGAATCCTCTTTGTCGTATTCCGTTTGTCGAAAGGCTCTTTTCAATCCGGTTGGGGTGATATAATCCACCCATGAAAGAACATTGCAACACTTTTTTTCACCGTCGTGTTGAATGAAAATAGGAAACTATATACCTGTTGATAGAAATGTAACAAAATATTAACATGGTTCTTTCGGACTGTGTTTTTGTATTGCACTATAAACGTTTTGTCAAATTGTGTTATTCATTGTTTGACATGTGAAATCACCGTTAACTGTTAACCGTTGGAATTTAGTTTTTACCAATCAGGGTTGATTTAGTATATTTGCAAACTGACAAAGAATTTATTAACCCATAAGAGAATAGGACAAAAAACAGAGATAAAACAACAATAAATTAATAACATAGCGTTTGCTACTATTCGGAAGTTCTAAAGTTGGCGCTTTAATAACTATCATCACGAATAAGTTCAGCGAACGTCTGCGCGAAGCGTAGACGGAACTTATTGATGATAGGAGTTGCGCCAACACTCAAGAACTTGATAAGCGAAGTTTACGCTTTCTCGTTGCCTGGTGTTGACGCAACTCCTTTCCACCGATATGTAGTCCGCGCAAAAAAAAACGCAGATATTATGCCTACATTAAACTGGATTGGCAAAGACAAGGTTGTCACTCACCATAATGATGTGCCGTACCGTGTGCTCAACCGAAATTATACTTTTGGGGACACGCCCAATAGTGGCAATATGATTATTCATGGCGACAATCTGGAAGCACTAAAAGCCTTGCTCCCTGAATATGAGAATAAAATTAAGTGCATATATATCGACCCTCCTTACAACACGGGAAACGAGGGATGGGTGTACAACGACAACGTAAACGACCCTCATATACGAAAATGGCTCGGCAAAGTTGTCGGCTCCGAATTGGATGACCTCACTCGACATGACAAGTGGCTTTGTATGATGTATCCGCGACTTGTACTACTGCAAAAACTTCTTTCGGAAGATGGAGTCATTTTTATTTCAATAGATGATAATGAGCAGGAAAAACTCAAACTAATTTGTGATGAGATATGGGGCGGGCAAAACTTCGTTGGAATGTTAACTTGGGAATCAACAACCCAGCCAACAAATGTAGGAAAGGCAAAATTTAATCTACAAAAGAAGGTGGAACCAATATTTATGTACCGTAAGAGCTCATTAAGGTGTACATATATTCTGGAAGAGTTGGAAAGCGAATGTAGGTATCCACACATTGGGAAACATGGAGCTTGTAGATTTGAAATAATTGAAAAATCAGATGCAGGTGGATATAACAGAGAAACCATGAAATTCCCGATTCTTGGGCAATATCCTCGCAATGGCAAAAGATGGCAAATAGGTAAAGATACCGCCGAGGAACTGGTGAGAGAAGGAAAAGTTGAGATTGTTGACGGAATAGTAAAAAGGGCTGTATATCCAGAAGATGAAATAGACAAAAGAAGGTTTAGGCCTTTTTGGTCGCACTTCGATGCGAAAAACTATGGTACAGCAGAAAGTGGGAAAGATCTTTTGAACAAGATTATGAATGAGGCGACAGGGTTTGACACGGTAAAGCCTCCGCAACTAATAACAGAACTATTATCGCATTTTCCAAAGGACTCCATTATTCTCGACAGCTTTGCCGGGAGCGGCACCACAGCTCATGCTGTCCTTAATCTCAACAAGCAGGATGGCGGTAACCGCAAGTTTATCCTTGTGGAGATGATGGATTATGCAGAGGAGATAACTGCCGAGCGTGTACGTCGTGTGATGAGTGGTTATGGAAAAGGTAATAATAAAGTTGAAGGCACAGGTGGCAGTTTCGATTTCTATGAACTTGGCGAAACTATTTTCGACCCCGTAACTGGCAACATAAACGACAATGCTGACACAGAGGCTATCCGTCGTTATGTTTGGTTCAGCGAAACCAACTCTGACTATACCAAACCGAAGAAAGGCGATCATCCCTACTTACTCGGTTCTTTCCAACACAATAACTACTATTTCTACTACAAAAAGGGAGAAGAAACTTGCCTCGATTGGGATTTTCTCAACACTTTTACAAAAAAAGACAAGTCCGAAATGTACATTATTTATGCCGACCGATGCGTGCTGACCGAAGATGAGATGATGCGGCTAAATATAAGATTCAAAAAGATACCAAGAGACATTAAACGCGTATAACATGGAGCTTAAAGACTATCAAAAATCGAACCTTGACGCATTGGACCGTTTCCTGTCATGCGTTGAAAAGTCACGCACATTGGCAGATGCTTTCAATGAATTCTGGCAAACCAATAATCCGCCACTCACACCATTCCCTGGATCAATTATTGAACCATATAAGAACAACGTAAAGGGGGCGCCGCATATCTGCCACAAAGTGCCCACGGGGGGAGGAAAAACCTATATTGCATCTGCTGCTTTGAAAGTTGCAATTGACCATCTTAATCCGCTTTACAAGGTTGTAGTGTGGCTGGTTCCCTCAAATGCCATATTGGAGCAAACCTTACGCAATCTGCGCAATAAGCAACATCCATATCGTCAGCGTATTGATACCGATTTTCAAAACCGAGTAGAGATATTCGACAAACAACAAGCTCTTACTGGACATGGGTTTAATCTGACAGCTGTTCGGGAGAATCTTTGCATTTTGGTAATGTCTTTTGACTCTTTTCGTACAAGCAACAAGGAAGGCAGGAAGGTGTATCAAGAGAATGGGTATTTGCAGTCATTTGCACCTCTTGTGTCTTCTCAACTCGAAGGCGATGACGAGGTGCAGTTAATGAAAGTCTTGCAAGCTGTTCATCCAGTAGTGGTGGTTGATGAAAGTCATAATGCAACATCTGACCTGTCGGAGCGGATGCTCAACGATTTATACCCATCGCTTGTGCTGGACTTGACGGCAACGCCTCGCGAAAACAGCAACATCATCTGTTTTACCGATGCCTTGGAGTTGAAACGCAACAATATGGTGAAACTGCCTGTTATCGTGTACAACCATACTAAAAAATCTCAAGTTATAGATTCTGCCCTGCACCTGCAAAGACGACTAGAGCAGACGGCTAATCAGGATGGGAGCGGTAACTACATACGCCCGATTGTTCTTTTCCAAGCCGAATCCAAACAGCAAGGTTCTGAAGACAGAGAAACTTTCGAAAAGGTAAAAAACACCTTACTTTCACTAAAAATACCGGAAGAACAAATAAAAATCAAAACAGCCGACATCGACGAACTGAAAGACGTCGATTTGATGTCGCGAGATTGCCCGGTTCGTTACATTATAACCATTAACGCCCTCAAAGAAGGTTGGGATTGCCCGTTTGCTTATATTCTGGCTTCGCTGGCAGACCGTTCTTCCAGTGTGGATGTTGAGCAGATTGTGGGACGCGTATTACGCTTGCCTTATGCACGGCGAAACCATAACGACATTTTAAATCTAAGTTATGTTCTAACAGCGTCGGCCAAATTCCAAGAAACACTTGATAATGTTGTTAAGGGCCTGAACCATGCTGGTTTTTCAGACAGAGATTATCGTGCAGTTAATACAGCAGAACCACCATGCGAAGCAGAAAAACAACCAGTAAATCCTGGATCTTTATTCCCTGGAGATAAAACTGAAGAAGTTCCAACAAATGATGATTTTGATTTGACACAAATCACCTTTAAGGCAGACGAATACGAGCATTACACGTCATGTTCAACAAAGAACGAAAAACAACCCCCAAACAGTTCTGCCATATCCTCTGTCGAAAATATTATAGGAAACGCCCAGAAACAAGCAGAGGAAATGAACAAACAAATTGAAAGTAATGATGATGTTTTTATGGTAACGCCTGAAATCGCACCGCAAGTAAAAACAGCCACAATACAAACAATATTTGCCGATTCTGCAAAACAGGTGGTTTTGCCGATGTTTTTTATTTCAAATGATTCTAATCAAGAAAGTCTCTTTGGAAGACCATCTGAAATAAAACTTGAAGGCCAACATCTCCTCAAAACATTCAAACTGTCAGCTCAATCCGCTGATATAACTTTCGTTACTGCCGAAAAAAAGATGTATGAGGTTGATATCGATGAAAAAACTGATGAACACACTCCTAGATACAAAGAGATAAGAGGCAAAACTTATGATTTTATCCTTGATTATATTCGAAAAGCAGAAACATCTGAGGCCAAACTATTACGCTGCTCACATGTCGTAGCGGAGACCATGGGGAAAATGATTCCTCTAACACAGAAAGACATTCAAGGATATGTTGCACGTATCTTTGAGTCTTACAATGACGAACAACTTGATGAATTTACGGATCATCTTCAGGAATATACCGCTGTTATTAAGGAGAAAATCCTAGCTTTAGAAGAAGAACATAAAGAAAAAGAATTTCGAAACATGATCGATACCGATCTAATCTTTACCAAAGCTGCCTATTCTATTCCAAATAAAATCACATTGAAATCACCATCACAGAGCATAATAAAGATGTTGCATACAAAAGAAGAAGCCATTAATGGATTTGAGGCTGATGTCATCAATGCCGTGGCAAATCTGGAAAGTGTGGAATGGTGGACTCGCAATGTTGAAAAACGTGGATTCTATATAAATGGATTCATAAATCATTATCCTGACTTCATCATAAAAACGAAAAAGGGCAAAATTGTACTTCTCGAAACAAAAGGAGATCATCTGGAAGCCGAGAAAAAAATACGACTTGGAAATATTTGGGCGAACAAGGCTGGCAATGAATACCGGTATTGTTTGGTGTACGATAAACGACAAGTAGAAGGCTCATACACAAAATCGGATTTTCTGGATTTAATGAAAAATTTATAGAGTCATCGATGTAATCATACATTATCGTTTCTATGCCACGAAAGAACAAATACCGCCATCAGGATTGGATTGCCATGCGCATTGCTGCCCGATATGATTTGGTCGAGGAGTATAAGACTGCTCGGCGGCATGGGCGGAGTCCGTTGCAGGCTCTGGAGGAATGGGATCTGCTGACGGAAGAAAACTTGAAGCTGATTCTTGACCAGTCTCGATAGAAAAATGTAGCCCGAATTAAGTGTTTGGAAGTTTTTTGTAGGATTTTGAATGTTTTTTGTGGGGTTTTGAGGGGGGATATGGGGCTTTGAAATCACCCTTTGCGGTGGGGAGGATGGGTTGATGTGGTGGTGGTTAAGTGATTAATATTTTGATTTGCTGATTATTGGTTATGTTTCCCGTCGTCTTGTCTTTTGATGAATTTTGCCGACGGTTAACGGGTTAACGGTGATTTCATTTGCAAAACAAGAGAACGTTGGGAGGTTGATAAGATGATAGTTTGATAAGGAACGGTTAATTTTGTTTTTGAAATTCCATTGCAGAATTGGGTTGGGGACTTTCATTTTTTTCAAAAATCGGTTCAAAAATTGGAGATTTTAGTTCATTTTTTTCTGATTTTATACATCATTTTATTCAAATATTATAAATGTTAAAAATTATAATATATTGTAATATAATAAGTTATGCGTAACTATACTACTTATATATATTTTGTTTGAGCGCACACTGGCTAAAGACATAAGAAATCACCGTTAACCGTGTTAACCGTTGACTTTTTTGCACGGACCTCCGCGCTAGCTCCGTGCAAGCTCTGGGCCTGGACCGTGCGTATAAGACTCCCTCTTCCCCACTCTCTGGTTAGATTTTTTGGGGGAGGGAGAATTACTGGCGGGAATATTATTTGAGGATGAGTTATTTATAATAAATATCTTTGTTTTGACGATAACTAACCAGGGTTTACTTTTGCATCATGATTCGAATCAGTGCATGCACAGAAAAAAAACGTCAACTGACTAAAAAACAGACCACAGTCCCAACGGAAACCATCAACCCCTATCAACAAAAAACAACAACCATCATGACAACCATCTCCTACAAAGCAAAAAAACAAGGGCGACACACTTATGTATGCCGCCCAGTTGTTGTGGTTGTCAGCCTTTTATTTCTTTTTCTTCTGATCAACGCGCATCCTGTAGAACGAGCGGTAGACGAAGACAAGTGCAATCACCAGGAATATCACTCCGAACCAGGGAGCCATGCCGCGGAAGCCTTCGCTGATGGCTATCTCCATAGCCAGCACTCCGAAGAGGGTGGTGAACTTGATGATGGGGTTGAGTGCTACAGAGGAGGTGTCTTTAAAGGGGTCGCCTACGGTGTCGCCCACAACCGATGCGTCGTGCAGCGGAGTGCCTTTGGCTTTCATGTCGACTTCGACAACCTTCTTGGCGTTGTCCCAAGCACCACCGGCGTTAGCCATGAAGACGGCCTGGAAGAGACCGAATACGGCTATGGAGATGAGGTAGGCGATGAACAGGCACACGGCGTTCTGGCCACCGATGCTCTCGGGGGAGGAGAGGCAGGCGAAGGCGAGGGCGAAGCAGAAGATGGCGATGAAGATGTTGATCATGCCACGCTGAGCATAGTTGGTGCAGATCTTCACCACTTCCTGGCTTTTCTGAGTGTCGGCTTTCTTGGGAGCGTTGGGGTCGAGCTTGATGTTGTCCTTGATGAACTCAACAGCACGGTTGGCACCAGTGGTGACAGCCTGCATGGAGGCGCCGGTGAACCAGTAGATCACGCAGCCGCCAAGGATGAAACCGAGGATGGAGTAGGGGTTGAGCATGTTCAGTATGCTCTCGGGCTCGATGCCGAGGGTCTTCTGAATCATGAGGATGAGGGAGAAAATCATCGTGGTGGCACCTACGACGGCGGTTCCGATGAGGACGGGCTTGGCGGTAGCCTTGAAGGTGTTGCCGGCACCGTCGTTGGCTTCGAGGTAGTATTTGGCTTTCTCAAAGTCGGGTTTGAAACCGAACTCGCTTTCCACCTCACGGGTGGTCTTCTCGATGTCGTCCTCGATGAGGGAGAGCTCATAGACGCTCTGGGCGTTGTCGGTCACAGGGCCGTAGCTGTCGACGGCGATGGTCACAGGACCCATGCCCAGCATGCCGAAGGCGACGAGGCCGAAAGCGAAGATGCTATAGTAAACGCCGAAGACCGGCTCGATGTTGAAGGCTGTGGAGGCAAAGTAGGCGATGACCATCAGCACGAAGAAGACCATGCCTGTCCAGAAGCCGCCCATGTTGCCAGCTACGAGGCCGGAAAGGATGTTGAGCGACGCGCCGCCTTGCTCGGAGGCTTTGACCACCTCTTTCACATGTTTCGAGGTAGGCGAGGTGAAGAGTTTGGTGAACTCAGGGATGAGAGCAGCGCCGAGGGTGCCGCAGGAGATGATGATGGAGAGTGCGAGCCAGAGGTTGGGAACGAGAGCGTTGACCGCTTCGTTGTTGAGGATGAAGTAGGAGGCGAGGAAGGTGCCGCAGATGGAGAGTATCGAGGTTATCCACACGAGAGAGGTGAGGGGCTGCTCGAAGTTGATGTCGTCGGCGTTTTTGTATTTGGCTTTGGCGATGGCACCGTTGATGTAGTAAGCCAGCACGGAAGCGATGATGCCGAGGATACGCATTGCGAATATCCACACCAGCAGTTTAACCTGCATGGAGGGGTCGGGGACAGCGAGGAGGATGAAGGAGACAAGGGCCACGCCGGTGACACCGTAGGTCTCGAAGCCGTCGGCGGTGGGTCCAATGGAGTCGCCAGCGTTGTCGCCGGTGCAGTCGGCTATGACTCCTGGGTTGCGCGGGTCGTCCTCACCAATCTTGAAGACCACTTTCATAAGGTCGCTTCCGATGTCGGCAATCTTGGTGAAGATGCCGCCAGCGATGCGGAGGGCGGAAGCACCGAGGCTCTCGCCGATGGCGAAACCGATGAAGCAGCTGCCAGCCAGATTCTCGGGCATGAGCAGAAGGATGACGAGCATAAGCACCAACTCGACGCAGATGAGTACGATGCCGATGCTCATGCCGGCACGCAGCGGGATGTTGAGCAGGTCGAGGGGTTTTCTTCTAAGCGAGGCGAAAGCCATGCGTGCGTTGGCGTAGGTGTTCATGCGGACACCGAACCAGGCCACACCGTAGCTGCCGAGAATGCCTACCACCGTCCAAGCCAGGACGAGCAGCACGCTGCCGAACGGCATGTGGCTCAGCACTCCGAAATAGAGCGCCATGGCGGCTCCGATGAAAACGAACAACAGGAGCAGGAACTTACCCTGCTGTTTGAGGTAGGTGGAGCAGGTCTTAAAAATCACGTTGCCGATTTCAAGCATCGACTTGTGGGCTTTCAGTTTGCGGACTTTGCTGAACTGCCAGAATCCGAACAGCAATCCGATAATCACAACGGCAAAGCCCCAGTAGAGGATCGACGCCTCGCCGCTCTGAGCGAATCCGGCGGGCATTTCGAGGTCTGCCTCGCTGGCAAAAGCGAAAACGGGCGCTGCCAGCGCAAGTAGTGTTGTTGCTAATTTCTTCATTATAAGATGTTTTGTTTGTTTTTCTGCTTATTCAAATCTGTGCAAAGGTACTTATTTATATTTAATGCACAAAAAAAACGTATCTTTGCACTCTAAATATAAAAATATGAATATCGAGACATTGTTACAACAGGGTATAGGTCAGGCTCTTGACAATTTGTATTCTATCTCCGTTGAACCGTCGCAGGTTCAACTGCAGGGAACTAAAAAAGAGTTCGCAGGCGATTTTACGCTGGTCGTATTCCCATTCGTGAAGCAGGCCCGCAAAGCGCCGGAGGCTGTAGCCAACGAGATTGGCGTGCAACTGAAGGCTAATCTGCCTGAGGTTGCCGATTTCAACGTGGTCAAGGGATTCCTCAACATCTCGATAGCCGACAGCTACTGGGTGAATTTCGTGAATGACATATCGGGTAACGATGGGTTCGGATTGAAGGCTGTGGCTGCCGACGCCAAGCCTGTGGTGATAGAGTATTCGTCGCCAAACACCAACAAGCCGCTCCATCTTGGACATATCCGCAACAACCTCCTGGGTTGGTCGGTAAGCGAGTTGCTGAAAGCCGACGGGCAAAACGTGAAGCGTGTGAACCTGGTGAACGACCGTGGCATCCACATCTGCAAGTCGATGCTTGCATGGCTGCGTTTCGGAAACGGCGAAACACCCGAATCGTCTGGCATGAAGGGTGACCATCTGGTTGGAAAATACTATGTGGAGTTCGACAAACACTATAAGTCTGAAATTGCCGACCTGGTGGCCAATGGCATGGACGAAGAGGAAGCAAAGAAAGAGGCTCCGCTCATGAAAGAGGCTCAGTCGATGCTCAAACGTTGGGAGGAGGGGGACAAGGAAATCCGCGACCTGTGGGAGAAGATGAACGGGTGGGTGTATGCCGGTTTCGACGAGACCTACCGCTCGCTCGGCGTAGGCTTCGACAAAATATACTACGAGTCTAACACCTATCTGCTCGGCAAGGAGCTGGTTCAGAAAGGGCTCGACCTCGGAGTGCTCTATCGCCGCGATGACGGGTCGGTATGGTGCGACCTCACGGGTGACGGCCTTGACGAGAAGCTGCTGCTGCGCCGCGACGGCACGTCGGTCTATATGACTCAGGACTTGGGCACCGCTCTGCTGCGTCACAACGACTTCGACGCCGACCGCCTTGTCTATGTCGTAGGCAACGAGCAGGATTACCACTTCAAGGTGCTGAAACTCATTCTCGGCAAACTCGGGTTCCCTTGGGCCGACAAAGTCTATCATCTCTCGTACGGCATGGTGGAACTGCCTAACGGCAAGATGAAATCGCGCGAAGGGACGGTGGTCGACGCCGACGACTTGATAGCCGACATGGAGCAGACGGCCGAGCAGATGAGCCTCGAACACGGCAAGAACGACGAGCTGAGCGACGACGAGCGCAAACGTTTGTATCATATCTTGGCTCTCGGTGCGTTGAAGTATTTCATTCTCAAGGTTGACCCGACGAAGAACATGCTGTTCAACCCCGCCGAGAGTATCGACTTCAACGGCAACACCGGCCCCTTCATCCAGTACACCTATGCCCGTATCCGCAGCATAGTGCGCAAGAGTGGCCAAGATGTTGGATTCAATATTCAAAATTCAGAATTCAAAATTAGTGATAAGGAGCGCGAGATAATCAAGCTTTTGCACTCTCTGCCTTCTGTCGTCGAACAGGCGGCACAGAATTTCAGCCCTGCGATGGTGGCCAACTATGCCTACGACCTGGCAAAAACGTTCAACAGCTTCTATCAGGATACTCCTATCCTCCGTGAAGAGAACGCCGACATACGCTCGTTCCGTGTTGCTCTGTGCGACGTCGTTGCAACGGCCATACGCAACACCATGACCATACTGGGCATCGAAGTCCCCGAGAGGATGTGATGAATAGTGAATTGACAAATGAAGGGAATTGTGCTTTCGGCTCTGCCGCTTGGCTTGGCCAAGAATTGTCGCCTTCGGCGTCATTCTGCTACGGTTCGGAAAAACAAGCGAGTTTGATTTTCACTCACCTTAAACGCAGAATTGTGAATAGTGAATTGACAATTGTAAGGCGCTAACACAATCGCACAATCCCTGTCAACTTATCAACCTATCAACATCCCTCCACCACTTTAAAACCCTTTAAACCTTTCAAGCGAAGCGAACCTTTTAAACTCTTTAACTTTTAAACTCTAAAACTCTTAAACTTTTAATTTCTTACCCCATGCTTGACGAGAAAAACATTTACACCAACGACTTCTTTATTGAGTCTTACTTCTGCGACTGGACCGACCACCTCTCCATGTGGGGACTTTCGCGTCTGTTGCAAACCGTTGCCGAGGAACATACAACCCTGACCCACATCAGTTATTTCGACCTCATAAAAGACCAGAAGGCATGGGTCTTGAGCCGTATGTACTATCAGGTTGAGTCGATGCCTGCCTATGGTTCCACCGTAAGGATCTCCACCTGGTCGCGTGGCGTCGATGGCCTGTTTGATGCACGAGACTTCCTTGTTTGCGACATGGAAGGCAGGCGGCTCGCTTCAGCCACCGCCTACTGGGTCGTTATCGACTTCAACACCCGACACGTGGTGCGTCTTAACGACATCATGGACGGCTATATGCACAACGCCGTTTGTGCCACCGACAAAGAAAGGCTTACAAAACTCAGGCTTCAGCCGATGGACGAGAGTCATCGCATCGAGCATTTCAACGTAAAGCCTTCCATGCTAGATCATACTGGACATGTGAATAACTGCGAGTACATCCGCTGGGTTGACGACAACCTGCCAGAGGGAAAACAGATAAAAACCATCGAGGTTGCCTATGTGGCCGAAACCCGCCCCGGCGAAATGGTGGACATCCTGCGTTGCCAACCCGATGCCGACACCGCCCATTACCACATATATGTTGAGGGCAGTCAGCCTGGCGAGAGCAATCGAAGGCTCTCTTTCTCCGCTCTTGTGACGTTGCGATAAAGTGGGCTTGTGGTGCTACGGTGTCATTTCGCACCTATCACCGCCTTGTAACCACGAACTTCCTTCTCGGCTCGCATCATGCGTTCCAACTCCATCGGGTTTCGCTTGATGTGTTCTATCAGCGCCAGCTGCATATCGACGGCCATCCGTTGCATGTCTCCATAGATACGCAGGTTCTCACGCGTCGCTATCGAACCTTTGTAGTCATAGGTCTTCATCATCGTGTTGTATGCACGGCGTATGTAACTGTAGTTCTTGGTAAGTGACAGTATCTCTTTCTCGTTTATGCCTTGTGTGATGATATTGTCGCTTATTGCAATACATTCTTGTTGCATGGCGAGCAACCCTTTCAGGTTGTCAAAAAAGGCTCTTCCTTCTTCTGGCGTGCTGAAGTCGGGAGTCCACTTTGTGAATTTCTTCAGCGTCCGTTGGCCGTCGCGCAGCGTCTTGGTCGAATGGTCGGTGATGTTCTCGTTGTTGGCAATCGTGTCGCGCAGGTAAACCAGACGCAGGTACTGCCCCGCCACCGTTTTGTAGTCCTTGAGTTTCCGGTTGTAAACGTCCAGCTCCTCTCGGTTGCGGAAGGCGGGATACAGGTCCGTCCCTTGCTGCACAACTCTGAAGGCAGCTGTAAGGTCGCTGTATTTCCGTCCGATGCGGTAAATCGAGTCGGACAGATGCTCCAATTCGCGAATCCTTTTTTCGCAACTCAGATACTCCTGCTGTATCGTCTCAAACTCTCGCAGTTTGTCGATGAATTGTATTCCGCCTTCCTCTGTGGTGAATACTGGCACGAAGTTTGTGTTTGCAACGATGTTCTTGTATGGTGTGGCGTGTCCGGTGTTGCCTAGCATTGCGACGATACTGCCTGAGTTGGCTTCTATTCGGTCCAACCACCCTAGACATTCCAGGTATAGTTCCTGTATCTTCGCCACAGCGCGGTGCTGCCTCACGTATGCGTAGTACTCCGTGACAGTCGTGAAGTTGATGGCAATGGTGGGCGGCTGGTAGGTTCGGCAATACGACTTGTACACCTCCGCATGCTCCTTCCCCGTCTTGAGTTTCAGGGTGTTCTTGAAGTTCTCGATACGGCTGGGGTATGAATCGGTGCCTACAATACTGTCACGCAGGTGGCGCTGCATGCTGTCCAACTCTTGCAGCTGGGCGTAGTATTCGGCCGACTGGTCGATGCTGTTGATGTTGTAGTGGTTGTAAACAGATAGATAGGCGTAGTAGATGTTCTTCAGAAAGCGGGCTCTGTTTTTATCTACTACACCTTCGTCGCTGCACTGGATTCTGAGTCGTGAGTGTTGTGCCCTGATACGGTCTTTTATCACCACCAGCTTCTGTTCCCGTATGAGCGCTTCGCGTTCGTCGGCACCGTTGATGACTAATGGCTTACTGCTGACTGTCGATTGCGACAGCGTGTCCTGAGCATTCGCAACACACAACAACGCCATCAGAGTCAACAATATAGCTGTATTCTTCATGTCAGCAGTCAGCAGTCAGCATATACAATTGTCAATTCACTAATCACTAATCACAATTCACAATTAAGCATCTCATTCCCCATACGACGACCCGTCGAAGCAGTGGGTGCAAACTTTGTCTTTGGGCAATCCTATGGCATCGCATACGGTCTTCAGGCTGTTGAACTTCAAGGTGTCCACACCGACTCTCTGACGTATCATCTCCACCATGTTGGCATATTCTTTGGTGGTTTCGTCGCGATAGGCTTCGATGTTGCGTATCTCGCCGTTCTCCAGCTCTTCGATACAGCGACGGGTGATGAGCTCCATGTCGTTCTTCGATGCCGAGAAGTTCAGGTATTGGCAGCCGTGTACCAACGGCGGACAGCTGATGCGGACATGCACTTTCTTCACGCCGCAGTCGTACAGCATCTTCACGTTGTCTCTCAGCTGGGTTCCACGCACGATCGAGTCGTCGCAGAAGACCACCTCTTTGCCTTCCAGCATCTTGCGGCTGGGTATGAGTTTCATCTTTGCCACCAGGTTGCGGGCTTCCTGGTTCACCGGCATGAAGCTGCGTGCCCAGGTGGGGGTGTATTTCAGTACTCCGCGTTTATAGGGTATGCCCTTTCCTTCGGCATAGCCGAGGGCCATTCCGATGCCCGAGTCGGGTATAGCCGAGACGTAGTCGGCCTGCACGTCGTCCTGCTGACCCATAGCATATCCCAGCTGATAGCGCACCTCTTCGGCGTTGATTCCCTCGTATTCGACGCAGGGGTATCCGTAGTATATCCACAGGAACGAGCATATCTGCATCTTGTCGTTGGGTGCCAGCAGTTGCTCCAATCCGTTGGTGGTGACCTTTATTATCTCGCCCGGACCTACAAAGCGTGTTGTGTTGTAGTCGAGGTTGATGTAGCTGTGGCTTTCCGAGGCGATGGCATAGCTGGTTCCCTTGCGGCCTATCACAAGCGGTGTGCGGCCAAGGTAGTCTCTTGCGGCAATCACTCCGTCGGGAGTGAGGATGAGCATCGTGCAGCTGCCTTTGACGCTTTTGTACACGTTCTGTATGCCCTCCACGAAGGTCTTGCCTTGCGTTATCAGCAGGGCAATCAACTCGGTGGGATTGGTGCTGCCCATGCTCAGTTCGGTGAACTGTTGGTTCATACCGAGGCACTTCTGTTCCAGTTCCGGTATGTTGTTGATTTTCGACACAGTGACGATGGCGAAACGACCCAAGTGGGAGTTTACCACAATCGGTTGTGCGTCGGTGTCGCTTATCACACCGATGCCGTAGTTTCCTGTCATCTCGTGCAGGTCGCCGGTGAACTTGGTTCTGAAATACGAGTTCTGGATGTTGTGGATGTTGCGATGAAAGGTACCATTGTCCACTGTGCTCAAGCCGGCACGCTTGGTACCCAGATGTGAATGATAGTCCGTCCCGTAGAACAGATCTGTGATACATGGCTCTTTTGAGACAATACCGAAAAGTCCGCTCATAACATTTTGTGTTTAATAATGATGAATTATATGTTGATTAAAAAGACAAAAGTAGTCCTTTTTTATAGATTTGCTCTTTTTGTGTGACGTTAGTTATAAACAATTTATGCACAAGGCGATGGCTTGTGTGTCAAGTGTCGGTTGTTTATGGCGTTTATAGTTGTCTGTGTGGCCCTTCTGCAATGGCCTGCCGCCATCGGTGTCAGTGCGTTCTCTGTGGCGCGTGGGCGAGCCATTTCCCGTCTCGTTTGCGTACTTCGACGGTGAATTGCATGTCTTTCTTTATAGGGGTGTTTTTTACCAGGGTGACTGTGGCCGAGGTGTCCGATGTCATCTCTGTCTTTGTCACTTCTATTTTGGCTGGGGTGTCAGATGCGATATAGTCGATATCGACAAACTGCATGAGTGACTTGCCCGTAGTGATGGTTGTGTTGATAGTCTCTTCGGTTGCGTATTTTTCTGCCTCGTCCAGTTTATAGTTGGCCATCTCGTAAGAGTAGTTGTATGCCGCCTTCTGCGCTTTCTGTTCGTCCGATGTGCACGACATCATTCCGAATACGATAATCGTTATTGTACAGAACAAAAGTCTCTTTCTCATGATGCAATGGTGTGTGTCTTTATTGGTGAAGTGTTGTTTCCAAAAACAAATAGAGGCTGCCGAAGCAGCCTCTATTTTGATTGTCTACAAGACTATTAAAGTCTGATTTTCTTAATTCCTTTCACGGATTTTCCAGTTTGCCACTGAACGGGCTCCCAGGTCGCATTGGTAAGCGTGAGGGTGAACTCTTTTCCTTCGAGAACTTGTTGGCTCGTGTAGTTTTTGAGGTTGACAAGACCGTCGTAATACACGCAAGTCATTGTGTAGTTGTTCATGTCAATGGCAGTGATGTTCTGAGAAGGACCTTCCTGAGTGAAGTTCAGCTGCCCCCAGACATTTGTCCAAGAGTCACCAAATGCGCCGCAGCTGGCCCATGTTGGCATGTCGTCGCCGTTGTAGTCGAAAAAGTCAGCGTTGTCGTCGCCGGTGAAATAGATTGCCATTACATCACTGTCGTAGTCATAGGTGCCGGTTGTGGTTCCACCGAAGGGGAACTGGAGGCCATAGGTGCCGTTGTATAAAACCTGAGCGAGGAACTCTTCTCCGCTTGTAGAAGATGCCATGCCAGCACCGAATTCATCGATGGTGTAGGTCTGGCCGTCTATTGCAATCGTCATCACTGTTGTCGGAGTGACGGGATCAGTCGGATCAGTTGGATCGGTTGGATTGGTTGGGTTGGTGGGATTGGTCGGAGTGTTCGTGTTCGTGTTGTTGTTGGTGTCGTCTTCATCCTTTTTGCAAGCAACGAAGAGCATGCTGCCGGCGATAAGAGCTACAGCAAGAACTTTGAAAATGTTTTTCATGATTTTGTAATTTAAATGGATTAATAAATTTAGTTTCTGTAAAAAATTACGGTGCAAATATACGAATAATTCTAGATATACACCTGTTTCGCGCAAAAATCATCTTAAAATTAGTTAAAATCATTCTGTCTCGTATCCTGCACCATCTCCTCAATCGGTTGGTGCTCCGACGACTATGTTTTCTTTCGACAGCACCACTTCTGTGACGGTGTTGCTCAGCTCTGGGTCGTATTCTCTACGCACTCTGATGTAGTTGTCCGTCAACCCGTACATTTCGCCATCATGTCGGCTGCTTTCCCATAGCACCTTGCGTTCTTTCCCTACCTGGCTCTCCACGAATGCCCTCATTTTCTTTTCCGACAACTCATGCAACTCCTGGCTTCGTTTCCTCCGTTGGTGCATGTCGGTCTTGGGCGTTATTTTCAATGCCATTGTGTTGGGCCGTTCCGAATATGTGAACACATGCAGGTAGGAGAGGGGCAGCGTGTTCAAAAACGCCTTCGCCTCGCCAAAATCGTCCTCCGTCTCGCCGTTGCATCCCGCTATTATGTCTGCCGCTATGCACGCATCGGGCATCTCCGACTTTATTTTCTCCACCTTCTCCCGGTACAGCGCTGTGTCGTAGTGTCGGTGCATCAGGCGTAGCACATTGTCGCTGCCTGCCTGCAAGGGTATGTGGAAATGGGGCAGGAAGGCTCGCGAACGTGCCGTGAATTCTATTATTTCGTCGGTAATCAGGTTGGGCTCGATGCTTGATATCCGATAGCGTGCTATCGATTCTATGTCGTCCAGCTTGCGCAGCAACTCTATGAAGCTCTCGCCTCGTTGCTGGCCGAATGTCCCTGTGTTCACTCCTGTAAGCACTATCTCCTTCGCTCCGCTTTTTGCACATTCCTCCGCCATCTTCACTACCTCTTCGATTGTCGCGCTGCGCGACCGTCCTCGTGCCTGCGGTATGGCACAGTAGGTGCAAAAATAGTCGCAGCCGTCTTGTATCTTCAGGAAGGCTCTTGTCCTGTCTCCCGACGACCACGCTCCTGCAAACTCCCATCGCCCGTCTTTAATCAGCTCTGCCGACAATTCGCTCTCCGCCTTTTCCGCTCTTTCCACTATCTCCAGAAGTCGGTGTTTCTCGTCGTTGCCCAGAATCCATGTCACACCTTCGATTTTCTCTATCTGCTGGCGTCCGTTTTGCGCAAAACAGCCCACCACCGCCACCTGCGCTTTCGGGTTCTGTCTCACTGCCTGGCGTATGGCGGTGCGGCATTTGCGTTCCGCCACGGCGGTGACGGTGCATGTGTTCACTATGTATAGGTCGGCTTCTTCGTGGAAATCCACAACGGTGTGCCCGGCTTGCGCAAAGCGCCGTAACAGCTGGCTCGTTTCGGCAAAGTTAAGTTTACACCCAAGTGTGTGTGCCGCAACTCTCAAAACTGTGACCTGTGACCTGAGTTCAAAATCACTTACTCGCCTGGAACCACTCCGTTCTTTTCGTTCGTCATGGCCTGTACCAGCTTGATGCAGTCCTCGTCGGGGAAGATGACGAACGTCGGCACAGGGTCTAAATCCAGTATGTCGCGTCCTTCGGGGTCTTTCTTCAGCCCTTTGATGCACGACGTGGAGGCCACTATGCGGTTTTTCTTGTTCACCACCGAGAAGAGCTCGTCGCCCATTCGGTTGCGCACCAGCTCGGGGTCTTCGGTGGCGGTGAACTTCGTGCCGTCGGTCAGATAGACTATCAACTTGTTCTGGTTCTGACCTACCGGCACAAGGTACGCTATCTTGTATATCGACAGGTAGTGCGCCTTCTTGCCTTCCAGTATAAGCACGGTGCGGTCAATAAAGATGCCTTTCTGCCAGCTCTCGTCTATACTCTTCAGTCCGTTCTCGTAGTATATGCTGTGACCGTCTTTCGACCCGTGGCTGTATGTGCACTCGTGCGACAGCTGCCCGTTCTCGTTATACTCCACCAATCGGCCGTCCAGCGCCCCATCTTTATAGTTGGCTGTCAGGTAGGCTTTGGTGCCCGTACGCTTCCACCAGCGCCCTTCCTTCTTGTTGTCTTTCCAGGTCAGCACCTCGGCGGTGTCGCCGCTGTGGGTGAAGATGATGTGTTTCCCTTGTTTCACTCCCATCTTGTACTCGGCCGACTTTATGAGTTTTCCGTCTTCGGCATAGTATTCCCACTTGCCGTCGCGGTTCTTGAGGCAGTATTCGCCTCTTGCCACCAGCCGCCCTTTCTCGTCGTAGGCTTCATGTTTGCAGCGTTTGCCATCGTTGCCGACGAATGTGTTGCGCAATCTCACCGTGCCGTCGGCATAGAAATATTCAAACACGCCGGTCTCGTGCCCGTCCTTGAAGTTGCCTTCGAATATTTTGTGCCCTTGCTTGTCGGTCTTAATCCAGTGTCCTTGCTTGCGACCCTGCTTGTCGATGGTGTTCTGAGCTCCGCAAATGAGACTTAATCCTATGAATAACAGAAGAAAAGATTGTGCTTTCATTTATTTCTGGTTTATACTTTGAGGTGCAAATGTATGAAAAAATCGTCAATTTGTCACCAAACAATCGGGGAGGGTAGTGTGGATGCGCTTTTTTTCCTACTTCTTCCTGCATTTCTTCGCATACTCGGCTTTGGCTTTTTTCATCTGCTCGAGAAACCTTTCGCTCGTGTGCAGTCGCGCCACTGCCGCGCTGGCTGCCAGCATGGCTGCGTTCACGTCGCTCTGCCAGTGGAATCCGGCAATCACTCGGCTCTCTCCATAGGCGTAGCCTCGTGCCAGCAGCTTGTCTTGTGCTGCCGGGTTCACCTCCATGAGTACCAGCGCCGAGCTCCATCCGAGCATGGTGTGACCCGATGGGTACGAGCCGTTGTGCCGCAGTTCTTCCTCGTCGTTGGGCACAAGCGAGGGTTCGTTGAATCTGGCGTATGGGCGTTTGCGCATATAGTGCTGTTTGGCTTTGTGGGTTGCAAGGTCGCAGGTGGCAATGCTCATCTCCAGTAGGTGGTACAGTTCGGGCGTGTTCTCTTTCGATATCTCCATGCCGAAGGGATCGCTGAAAATCTTGCATACAATCCCGATGCCCCATTCGGCGTCTCTGAAGGCTTGGTCGGCGCGCTCTTTGTTGTGCCGCTGCTGTTTTCCCCATTGGTAGCGCAGCACGTCGTACATGAAATCGACCGATGTGGTGTCGGGAGGCGCTGGCAGATAGTTCACCCCGTTGGGCATCTCGTCCTCGGTGAACAGCTCGTTCTGCGCTTGCAACCCCGCATGAGCCAGCAGAACCAAGACGAAAAAAATATAAAGACTACGTTTCATCAAATGAAATATAAAATGACTTATTTGACCTATTTCTCTTATTAGACTTAGTACATCCTGTTTTTCTAGTTTGTCTTGAGAATATAGTAAATCTCTTTAACCCGTAACCTCTCTAACCTTTAAAACCTTTTAAGCGAAGCGATCCTTTTTAACTCTTAAACTCTCACTCACTCTTTCCCCCCGAACTGCATCAAGTACGCTTTGATAAACTCGTCTATCTTGCCGTCCATCACCCCCGTCACGTCGCCCGTCTGGTAGTTGGTGCGGTGGTCTTTCACTCGCCGGTCGTCCATCACATAGCTGCGTATCTGGCTGCCCCATTCTATCTTTTTCTGCGATGCTTTTATCTTGGCCTGCTCCTCCATGCGGTGTTTCATCTCTCGGTCGTAGAGCTGCGAGCGCAGCAGCCTCATCGCGTTTTCTTTGTTCTTCGGTTGGTCGCGCGTCTCGGTGTTCTCTATCAGTATCTCCTCCTCTTCGCCCGTGTAGGGGTCCTTGTATTGGTATCTCAGGCGCACTCCGCTCTCCACCTTGTTCACGTTCTGGCCGCCGGCGCCTCCGCTGCGGAAGGTGTCCCACGACAGCCGCGACATATCCACCACCACCTCTATCGTGTCGTCCACCAGCGGCGTCACACTCACCGAGGCAAACGAGGTCATCCGCTTGCCTTGGGCGTTGAACGGACTCACCCTCACCAGGCGGTGCACTCCCGTCTCGCTTTTCAGGTATCCGAAGGCGAAGTCGCCCTCTATCTGCATCGTGCAGCTCTTGATGCCCGCTCCGTCGCCGTCCAGCGAGTTCGAGATGGCCACCTTGTAGCCCGACCGCTCGGCATAGCGTATATACATCCTCATCAGCATCTCCGCCCAGTCCTGTGCCTCCACTCCGCCGGCTCCGGCGTTGATTGAAAGCACCGCGTCAAAACGGTCGCTCTCGCCCCTCAGCATGTTTTTGAACTCCAAGCCCTCCACCAGCTTCGTGGTCGCCTCTATCTGGGCGTTCACCTCCTCCTCGCTGGCGTCGCCTGCGTCGAAAAACTCCGCCATCACCTCCAGGTCGTCGCAGCTGGCGGCCACCTCGGCGTAGGCTGTCGTCCAGCTCTTCTTCGCTTTCAGCTTCTTCATCACCGCCTGCGCCTCCTTCGGGTCGTTCCAGAAGTCGGCCGCCTCCGTCTGCTTCTCCTCCTCGGCAATCTCCTTGGTCAACCCCTCGATGTTCAGGAATTTATACAGCGCCTCCTTGCGCTCAATAAGGTCTTTTACAGATTCAGGTATAGTCATCTAACTTGAAACTAAAAACTAAAAACTTGAAACTAAAAACTAGAAACTTGAAACTAGAAACTAAAAACTAAAAACCATATATCTCCGGGCACCCAGGTGTGAAATATGCCGCCACGAAGGCCACGACGATGGTCACCAGCTTCTTCCACGAGAAGTTGTTGTGGTCGTGGTCGAACAGTATGCTCACGCTCACATGCAGCAGTATGCCGACCACCACGCCCATGATGACGCATTGCAGCGCCTCGTTCTCTGGCACGAGGAATATGTTGGTCAGCGAGCCCAGTGGCGTCATCAACCCAAACACCGTCAGCAGCCCCAGCGACTTCCAGAATCCGTAGCGGTTGCTCATGAAAAGCGTCACCATCACTATCGCTATCGGTATGTTGTGCAGCACTATCCCGTACAGCAGCCCTTGGTGGATGTCCACCTCGCCGCCCTCCTCAAACTCTATCATCGGCATACCCTCAAGAAAGGCGTGCACGCACAGCCCTATCATAAGCCCCGTGATGGGGTGTATGTGGTGTTCGTGGTGGTCCGTCTCGCAGTTGTGGCAGTGGTTGTGGCCATGCTCCGCCCCATGCGTCAGCTGCTCCAGCAGCAACTGTATGATGAACCCTATCATCACCGCCGCCGCCACCTTGAAGTGCATCCCCTCGGTCACGAATCTGTACGGCTCCTCGCCGAGGAACATGTGCGGCACAAGGTTGATGAAACACGACGCCAGCAGAAACGCCCCTCCAAAGACGGTGATATACATCATCCATTTCTCCGACACCCTCTTGCGTCCCGGTATCAGCGCCGCCCATGCCACCACCCCGACCACAATCAAGAGATAAGAAAGTATTATAGCAGTCATATTGTATTTTTATCCTTTTAAAACTATCAACTTATCAACACCATCGAACCTTTTAAACCTTTAAAACCCTTCAAGCGAAGCGAACCTTTTAAACTTAAAACCACTCACAATAAAAAAAAGGGTAAGCTGATTATATCGCACCGCTACAACCAAACACCCTTGCTGTATTCCTACCCTGGGGGATTCAATGGGAGCTGGTCGTATAAGACTTACCCGACTGCAAAAGTACTACTTTTTTTCATATCCGCAACTTTTTTTATCCCTTAGAGCCTCCAATAAACAAGACGTGCTTTATTATCAGCATCTTATTATTACCTAATTAATATCTGTCCTCATTTTGCAACCCAAGCTTCAATGAGCCTTGGTCCCAATAACCCATAACAACCTCCACTAATACCAAACACGAAGGAACCCTAAATGGGTCACGAATGGGTCTCGAACATACCCCATAGCCGGAATAAGGGTAATACCTCACTGATACACCAGTGATACAGTAGTAAAACGAAAGTGATTGATTAAGTCTTTTATTGATAATGTGTTACAAGCGGTAAAGATACTGCTGTAAAAACCGGAAAAAGGCCCATGTCCCCGTCTATATAATTGATATGTCGCATTATATAAAGATGTAAGTCTGTTCCTTCCAGTTTACAAAAATACAAAAAAAATCCCTACAAAACAAACATTCTCCACAAAATTGGCAAAAAAAATCCCCTTTGACATTCAGTATGAAGTCAATGGGGACTCTCAGAGGCTACTGTTCTCGCCTTACTTCTTCTTTATCAGAGAAATGACCCACAGCAGAATCACTGCTCCTATTACAGCGGTGACTATCTGTCCGATAATTGTTTCGCCCCAGTGGATGCCAATCCAAGCAAGCACGTTGCCGCCGATAAATCCACCGACTATGCCGACCAGCAGGTTGATCCAGAATCCGAAACCGGCGCCTTTCATAATCTTGCCAGCCAAGAAGCCGGCCAGTGCTCCGATAAGAATTGTAATGATGATACCTAACATAATTTTAATTTTTAAAGGGTTATAAAATGTGTTTATCTATAATGTTGTTTCTTTTATGGAATATTAATAATAGATACCTTTTTGTCATTGTTATCCATAAAATGTCCGCCAGGATATGCGTCGGTATAGTCAAGGTTTATCCAGTATGTATCACCTTCTTGATGATAGCATATTTTCTTACCTGCCGATTCGGTTGGGAATAGTTCCCGTTTTATCAAATATACAACACCACTCCAATCCTTTTTGTCGATTCCCATTTCAGGATATGCGTGATCATAAGTTATGACTATACGGGTTTTTACATTAATAGCACGTATGCATGATGCAAGAAATATTGCATGGCAGTCGCAGTCGCCGGCAAGAGTTTCCACAGATGCGCTGGCTTTTGCATAGTATTCTCTCTTTGGAGGATCCATGACATAATGCCACTTCTTGTTAGTGTTGACATATTTGAATATTGCAAATGCTTGAATTATTTCCCTGTATTTGTAGTATTCATCAGCATCTGCGTATTCGCAAAATTCTTCATTTTCGCTTATGCACTTTCTTGCAAAATTAATCACTTTGGGAGAGCTGTAATCACAGGCATTCACGATTTTTACGCGTTCTGGAGTTGACATCATATTGACAATGTAGTCAACGGGTTCCGATTCTTCTGCACTAGCGTACACTATTGATTTGTAGTCGAATATGGCATTTTTCCAGCTATAATGGTTTCCTTTTGCAAAACTGCCATAAGTTAAAAATCCAACGCCAAATAATAAACCCAATATTGACAGCCACTTTACCCACTGCATCATCATATATACGACAGCAACCACCAATAGACCTAATAACCATCTGTCCAGATTCCATCGCCAATCGAGGTCGGGTAATATTCGCGCTAACATAAGAAATAGCGGGAGTGCAACTAATAGGCTCACCCAACCAAGAATATCGTCCCAGATGCTTGACGATTCTTCATCATTTTTTTGTGTGGATGTTTCTGTATTGTCTTGTATAGGAACGGATTGGGCGGGATCTTGAAAATTGTTGTTCTGATCTTGTGTCATACTTTGTTTTATTATTTGTGTTTATTGGATTTTCTTCGCATTCAAAGCCCTATGATACCTGGCGGCGTTGGCGAGGTGTTGTTGGTAACTGGATGCAAAGTTGTGGCTGCCCGAGAAGTCTTCTTTGGCGCAGAAATAGATATAGTCGGTCTTTTTGTTGGCCAGCACAGCGTCGATGCTTTCCGCCGAGGGCAGGCATATCGGTCCTGGCGGCAAACCTCCGTTGAGGTAGGTGTTGTAAGGACTGACCGTTTGCAGGTGCCGTTCAAGTATTCTCCGCAAAGTAAAGTCTCCGACGGCATATTTCACCGTTGGGTCGGCCTCCAGCCGCATCCCTTTCTTCAGACGGTTGAGATACACCGAGGCGATGTCGGCTTTCTCGGCCTGCTTGTTGGTCTCTTCCTCCACTATCGAGGCGAGCGTCACCGCCTCGTTGCGGCTCAATCCCATCTTCTTTAGCTGTGCGGTGCGTTCGTCGTTCCAGAAGGCGTCGCTCTCCATCATCATCCGCTCTACAAAGCGTTTGGGGCTGGTGTTCCAATACACTTCATAGGTGTTCTGTGTGAACGCGCCGATTATTGTCTGTGGCGTGTGGTTGTAAACCTGGCAGAAATCTTTGTCGTTAAGTATTTTATACAACGTGTCGGACGTGAATTCCATCTTCGTCGCCACTCCGTCGCACAGCTGTCTCAATGTGCGGTATTTCCCTATGGTGATGCGTATGGGGTTTTGGTTTCCGGTGTAGAGTTTCTGGACGAGTTGCAGGTAACCCATGCCTCTCTTTATCACATAGCTGCCAGGTTTCACATGCTTGTCCAGCCCTCGCGCCTTTGCCAACAGGCCAAAAAGTGCTTTATGTTCTATGATGTCATGCGCCGCCATCGTGTCGCAAAGGTCGTTGTAGCTTGCCCCTGTGGGGATGTATATCCTGGTGTCCTCAACCACGGTGACTCTCTTGCCCACATTGGCGACGGCCAGCACGGCGAGCATGATGACGACGACACCGAGAACGATAAGTATGGCCTTGGTTTTGGATGATGATTTCTTTTTTGATTTACCTGCCATGAAACTGGTTTCTGATTAAAGAATTGCCTTTTTGTGAATAGTGAAGTTGTGAAAACTAAAAACTAAAAACTTGTCTCAAATTATGGCTTGCATTCTCACTGCGTCCGTCCAGCCTTGTGGCGTGGCGGTCCATTCTTTCAGTATGCCGCAGCGTGTGAAGCCTATACGCTCAAACAGCCTTAGGCTTGCCAAGTTGTCCACCGCCACGTCACACACCACCTGATGCAGTCGCAAGGTCTCCTTGCAGTGTCGCAGCAGCTCTGCAAGTGCGGCTTTGCCATACCCCTTGCCTCGTTCCGTCTCTTTGATGAACAGGCCTACTTCGGCACGCATATCGACGGGGTCATAGTTGAACAGCTCGACCACTCCGACGACCTCCTCGCCTCTCACGACGGCATACTCCTGACGACCTTCCTTCCTCAGTGTGTTCTCCTTTATGTTAAGTGTTACATTCATGATTTTTTTGTGACCTGTGACCTGTGAATAGTGAAGATGTAAAAACTAAAAACTAAAAACTTGTGCCGAAGGCCATGAGCACCGCTGAAATAAATAAAATGAAGCGAATAAACTAAAAACTAAAAACTTGAAACTAAAAACTTGAAACTAGAAAAAAAAACTGTTCACTCTCTTACGAAATTTTGTTCCATTCGATATGCACTGTCTTGGCCACTCGTTTCTTCAGCATGTAGTGGTCTGCCTGTTCAAGGCGTGGGTCTTCTTCGAGTATTCGTCTTACCTCGTCTCGCGTCGCTTTCACCATTGGTTCGTCCTCCACTATGTCGGCAAGTTTCAGCTCGAGCATCCCGCTCTGCTGCAACCCCTGTATGTCGCCTGGGCCGCGCAGCCGCAGGTCGGCTTCGGCTATCCGGAAACCGTCGTTGGTCATGCACATGGTCTGTATCCTCTCGCGGCTGGTCCCGCTCAGGTTGTCTTTGGTCATCAGTATGCAGTACGACTGCTCTCCGCCGCGTCCCACGCGTCCTCTCAGCTGGTGCAGCTGCGAGAGCCCGAACCGCTCGGCGTTTTCTATCACCATCACAGTGGCGTTGGGCACATCGACTCCGACTTCTATAACGGTGGTTGATACCATTATCTGGTTCTCTCCGCTCTTGAAGTGCGCCATCTCGTAGTCCTTGGCGTCGGGCGGCATCTGTCCGTGCAGTATGCTGACGCCGTATTGCGGCAGCGGAAACGTGCGACGGATGCTCTCGTATCCGTCCATCAGGTCTTTCAGGTCGCTCTTCTCCGACTCGTTTATGAGTGGATAGACAACATACACCTGGCGTCCTTTCGCTATCTCCTCTCTCATAAACCCGAACAGCCGCAGCCGTTGTGCATCGGTGGCGTGGAGTGTCTGGATGGGGTGGCGTCCTGGTGGCAGCTCGTCTATCACCGAACATTCCAGGTCGGCATACAATGTCATCGCCAGCGTCCTCGGTATCGGTGTGGCCGTCATTACCAGCACATGCGGCGGTATCTCGTTCTTCGCCCACAGTTTGGCTCGCTGCTTCACTCCGAATCTGTGCTGCTCGTCAATGACCACAAGCCCCAGTTGGTTAAACACCACGTCGTCCTCTATCAGTGCGTGGGTGCCGATTAGTATGTCTATCTCGCCTGCCGCCAGACGGGCTTTTATCTTGCGCTTCTGTGCGGCTTTCAGGCTTCCGGTCAGCAACTCCACCGTTATGCCGAGTCCTTCGGTCATACGACTTATGGTGTTGTAGTGCTGGTTGGCCAGTATCTCGGTGGGAGCCATCATGCAGGTCTGGCATCCGTTGTCCAGTGCAATGAGCATGGTGAACAGCGCCACCATCGTCTTGCCGCTTCCCACATCGCCTTGCAGCAGGCGGTTCATCTGGCGTCCGCTCCTTAGGTCTGCTCGTATCTCCTTGATGACTCTTTTCTGTGCTCCAGTCAACGCAAATGGCAGCCTCTCGTTGTAGAAGCGGTTGAAGTGCTCTCCTATGGTGTCGAACACACGTCCTTGCGACTGGTTCAGCCTCAGCGACCGCGTGTACTGGTAGTCCAGTTGCATGGCGAACAATTCCTCGAATTTCATCCGTTGTGTCGCCAGCGCCAGCAACTCGTTGCTTTTCGGAAAGTGTATGTTTGCCAGCGCCTGCTCTCTCCCCATCAACTTGTATCGTTCTCTTATGTCCGATGGCAGCGTTTCGGGCAACAACCCCTTGACTTGAGCCAGCAACGTCTCCACCAGACGTCCTATGCCTTTCGGGTTGAGCCCCTTGGCTTTCGCTTTCTCGGTTGTGGAATATATAGGTATGAAAGGGTGGGAGAGGGCTTTGTCTTCATTCGATGCCGGCTCTATGTCGGGGTGCGCCATCTGCAGGACGTTGCCGTAGGCCGTAACCTTCCCCATCACCAGATACAGCGTGTTCGGCTTCAACATGTCGCGTATCCAGTTCACCCCTTGAAACCACACCAGGTCTATCATGCCGCTCCCGTCGCGAAACTGTGCTGTCAGTCTCACCGTGTGTCCGTTGGTGACGGTCTGCATGTTCGATATGGTGCCTTTGAGCACCACGTAGTCTTTCTCTGTATCTATCTCTGACACTCGGTTTACCACCGACCTATCGACATATCTGAACGGGAAATAGTTCAGCAGGTCTTCACATGTGAAGATTCCCAACTCTCGCCCCAGCACCTGCGCCCTCTGCGGCCCTACTCCTTTCAGATATGATATGTCCGTGGTGAGATCCAACGCTAAAACTTATAATTCAACGCTCTGTAATTGATTCTGCCCAATCCGGCCTTCAGCTTCGCGATAAGTTCTGCTGTTTTGCCGTTCTCTCATATCAAAATAACAATTTTTTCAGCCATTTATTGCACATCAGCCAAATCATACTTTCCCTCACCCGAAGAGAGGGTAAGCAGCGAAAGTGCAAATCCCCGACCCACAGACACAGACTTCTAACTTCTGCCTGCAGCCCTACCGGCAATCCTCAGCTTCTCTCTTTCTATTGTGCTGCTCACATCTTTGTATTCCAAGTCCGAAAACAGTATCACTGTGTCTATATCGGGTGCCAGCTTTCTGTTCACCGCCGCCACCGTCTGTTCGTATTCAAAGTCTTTTGTGTTGCGAACCCCTCGTAGTATAAATCCGGCATCCTCACGCCGGCAGCAGTCGACGGTCATGTCACTGTAGCTCACCACCTTTATTCGTTCTTCCCCATCAAATCGCTTTTCAATCATACTCACCCTTTCTTCGCTTGAGAACATATACTGCTTGTCGCTATTTATCCCAACTGCGATTACCACACGGTCAAATAGCTCCAACGCTCTTCTTACAAGTGCTTCATGACCATCGGTGAAGGGGTCGAACGAACCTGGAAAAAGTGCTGTTTTTTTCACTCTGCAATTCTCTCTGTCGTTCACCGTCTCTTTTTGGACCGTTTCCCTACAATCCCGTTGTCGTCACCGGTGCCGAACTCATAAATCAAGCGTGCGGAGATGGAAATGTTGCGGCAGTTGTTATACCACACGTTGGGATTGTCGTTCTGGATTTGGCTCTCGTTTTCATACTCCGAAAACTTCCAGTCTTTCTTTATCGGAATTATAGAGTATTGGAATCTGAGGTTCAGTTGCAGGCCGCGCCATACGGTGAAGCGTAGGTCAAGCAATGCCGCAAAATCGTTTTTCAGAAACGACATATCGGTCGAGTCGGGGATGAATGTGCTGGGATGGTCGAGCTCTCCATGTGGTTGTCTTACCAGGCGGCCATACAGCAATCCGGCACCTACTTCAAGGCCTCCTTTGTTGTCGTGGAAATGGAAGGTGATCGGTATGTCGATGTAGTTGAGTGTCAAATTGATGTCGTAAGGGTTGCGTGTGTTGTTCCTGAAACCCCGTTGAGCAAAGTCGGCCTCCACACTCATCTTCCACTTCCCGTTTTCGGTTAGCCTCACCATTGCACCCACTCCGGCGGTGCCACCCCATTTCTTGAACCCTTTCAGCTCGTCGCCTTCCACCTGTGAAACGGTGGCTCCGGCCGCTACGTATGCGTGGATTCGCTGTGATTGTGCTGCGGTTACCATGAGCAGCAAGGCTGTCAATAAAAAGGCCTTTTTCATATCTTTAGTATGTTTTTCCATAATATTGTCATATCTGTGGCAATGTGGTAGTTCCTTGCATAGCGCAAGGCGACGGCTTGCTCGCCACCCGCTATCTGCTGTCCCTCTTCTGCCTCGTCCGGGCACGATCCCTGCTGCCTCTCATTTGCCCCATGCGGACTTGCACTGATTATGTCTGCTGGCGAGAAGATGCCGTTGTCGCCGACCCATGTCTTGCGTCCCACCAGCACATTGAACACGTCTCGGAAGTAGTTGCCTTTACGTTTCTGGAACCAGAAAATCACGGGAGACACCAGTAGTAAGAGCAGTGCCGACACAATGTCAAACAGTCTCTTGTTGCGGCGGTTCATCGGTGTGGTGACTGCGTTCAGCTCCTCTGAAAATAGGTCTTCAGGGCTGCTTATGCTGTTGCTTCCAATCACGAAGTCTCTCTCAGAGGGTATTATCTTGTACTCCACGTTCTTCGGTGTCCGCCAGCTCATAAGGCTTATGATTTCTGCAGTCGTCAAGTCTCGCCCGCAGAACACAACTTCGTCTGCTCGGTGGTTGTGTATCAGTTCGTTGAGATGTCTTTTCTCTTCTGGGTTCAGCCTCACAATCTTCTTGCTTTCCTGCCCCGATTGGGCATACAGCCGTTCTGTGCGACGACATTCCTCCTCGCTCCCCACCACTATGGCTGTGCGTTTTCTCTTGTTTTGGAACCCTTCAACGCCCGCCGCTGTTAGCAGAGCCCTGATGCCGATTGTCGTCATGGTTGTCCACAATGCACCAAGCAGCAGTATGGCCCTCGAGTAGCGTTGTGTCTCGTCAAGCAGCGAGTAGAACACCAGCAGCACCGTTGCCCCTATCGCCATGCCTTTCACTATTCTGCTTCGTTTCAACGGCTTGTCGTATCCGCCGTTGAGCCATGTGGAAATCATCAGCACCATTATATAGATAGGCAGTACTGCGTAGGTGTATTCCGCTGGATAGTAATTCACGGTATTGGCAAGGTGTTTGGCCCAGAGGCTTTTGATAAGCACGAATCCACCGAAGGCGGCAGCAAAGTCTATTGCTGGCAGCGCTATGCGGGTTAGGATTCTTCTCAAGAAAGAAAGCCCTGCCCTCATCCATATTGCTGCATGTATCAGTACGTTGTACATCTTGGCATGGCTTCCTGTGAAGTACTTCTTCGAGAAGATAGCCATTGCGTTGTAGAAAGTATAGACATAGTTCATACTTCCCTTCTTCGTACTCTCGCCTTTGTAGTGTATTATGCGTGCCTCTGGCAGATAGTAGTTCTTATACCCTGTCAGTATGAACCGCCACGAGAAGTCGATATCCTCGCCGTACATAAAGTAGCTTTCGTCAAGCAACCCAACCTTTTCCAATGCTTTGGTGGTAGTCATGATGAAAGCTCCGGGCAATATCTCGATTTCCGCTGTCTGGCTGTCCGCAATGTGCCCCATATAGTAAGCTGCAATCCTCTTCGAGTGGGGAAACAGCTTTATCAGACCTGACAGTTTGTAAAACGATGCCGCCGGAGTCGGAAATCCTCTCTTGCTCTCTTTCAGGTAGCGTCCTTTGCCGTCCACCATCTTCACACCCAACGCTCCGCAGTCGGGATGCTCTGCCATGAAATCGATGCACTTCACAAATGTGTCGTGCTCCACCAGTGTGTCGGGGTTAAGCAGTAGCACATAATGAGAGCCTACCGCTGTACATTGCCCACTGCTGTCTGCCTCGTGCGAGCATGCTTTCAAAATCTCACTCAACGCCTGGTTGTTGGCTTTCGCAAAACCTACGTTCTCCTTGTTAGCTATCACCCTTACTTGCGGAAACCGTTCACTCAGCATTTTCAGAGAGTCGTCGGCCGAGTCGTTGTCAACTACATATACCTCCAGTTCCAAACTCCCCTTGTCACACGTAAGCCTTGAGTTATAAACCGACTCCAAGCACTGCTCCAGGAAGAACCGGACATTGTAGTTGACGATGACAACCGACAGTCTCATTAGGATTACTTGACTGCTGACTACTTCTTCCCCTTCGGTTTCTTGTTTTTCGTGGTGTTGGTGATTATTGCCACCGCCTCATCCAGAGTCACCTTCAGCGGGTCGCTCTCCTTGGGCAGCTTGAAGTTCTCGCCGCGATAAGTCAGATAGGGGCCGTATTTGCCCACATTCGAGCAAACAGGAGCATCCTTGTAGTTGCCTATCGTGTAGGGGAACATCTCTTTCAGCTTCTCTTTGTCTTTCTCGGCCTTGCGTTTTGTGTCTATGATTTCGATGCAACGTTTGAGGTCTATCTCGTAGGGGTCGTCGCTCTTCGAAAGCGAGTAGAATTTGTTGTCCAGTCTTACGTATGGGCCGAATTTGCCGATAGACACTATCACCTCTTTGCCATCGTATTTGCCCACGGTTCTCGGCAGCGAGAACAGACTCAGGGCTTCCTCCAGCGTGATGGTTTCGATACTCTGGCCTTTCTTCATCGAGGCGAACTTCGGCTTCTCTTCGTTGTTGGTGTCACCCACCTGAATCAGCGTGCCGTAGCGTCCAATCTTGGCATACACGTTCTTGCCGCTCTTTGGATCTACTCCCACCAGTCGCTCGCCGCTGCTGCGGTGTGAGTTCTTCTGCGTTGTCTCTATGTTTTTGTGGAACGGGCGGTAGAATCCGTCGATTACCTTGCGCCATACCTTTTTGCCGGCTGCAATCTCGTCAAAGTCTTTCTCCACCGCCGCCGTGAAGTTGTAGTCCAATATGTTCGTGAAATGCTGCATAAGGAAGTCGTTCACCACCGTTCCGATGTCTGTCGGCACCAGCTTGCCCTTTTCTTCACCGATTTTCTTCGCCTTCTCGCTCTTCTTAAGGCTGTTGTTGTGCAGCTGGATGACGGTGATGTTTCTCAACTCGGGGTTGCGGTCCTCCTTGTTCACATATTCACGTTTCAGTATGGTCGAAATCGTGGGGGCGTAGGTTGACGGTCGTCCGATTCCCAACTCTTCCAGTTTTTTGATGAGGGTGGCCTCCGTGTAGCGGGGTGGATGCTGTGTGTAGTGCTGTGTTGCCTCGCCGTCTTCGAGTTTAAGCTCCTGACCTTTTGCTACCGTCAGGTTGACTACACCCTCCTGCACCTCTTCTTCTTCGTCGTCGCTCGACTCGAAATAGACTTTGAGGAATCCCTCAAACTGCACCTGCTCGCCACTCCACACAAACTTGTCCGCCACCGTTTCGCTGCCTATCTCAACTGTGGTCTTCTCTATTTCGGCATCTGCCATCTGCGATGCTATAGTTCTCTTCCAAATCAGTTCATAAAGCCTGCGCTGAGCCACGTCGGCGTTTATCGTTTGGCTTGCCAGGTCCGTCGGGCGTATGGCCTCGTGGGCCTCTTGGGCCCCTTTCGTCTTGGTGTGGTAGCGCCTGGTTTTATGATACCTCTCTCCGTACAAGCTGCATATCTCATCAGCCGCCATTTTCAACGCCAGCTCCGACAGGTTGACCGAGTCGGTACGCATATATGTGATATAACCTGATTCATAGAGCTGCTGTGCTATCTGCATCGTCCTGGCTACCGAGTATCCCAGTTTGCGGCTCGCCTCCTGCTGCAGGGTCGAGGTGGTGAACGGTGCTGCTGGAGAACGGTGAGCCGGTTTCTTCTCCACGTCTGTCACAACCCATGCCGCTGCGCCTATGGCCTTCAGCAGTTTCGAGGCCTCTTCCTCGCTGCCGATTTTCCTGCTGATTTCACCAGTGATTGCGCCACCTTCGGCGTTTTTAAACTGTGCCGTTATCTTGAAATAGCTTTCGCTCTTGAATTCCTTTATCTCACGCTCGCGTTCCACTATAAGCCTTACCGCCACGCTCTGCACCCTGCCCGCCGACAGTGCCGGCTTTATTTTGCTCCACAGAATTGGACTTATCTCGTATCCCACCAGGCGGTCCAGAACTCTGCGTGCCTGCTGGGCGTCCACCAGGTTCATGTCTATCTTTCTCGGGTTCTCTATTGCGTGGAGTATTGCGTTCTTTGTGATTTCGTTGAAAACAATGCGCTTCGTCTTCTCCTTGTCCAGTTTCAGTGTCTCCTGCAGATGCCACGCTATAGCCTCTCCCTCGCGGTCCTCATCGGATGCCAGCCACACCTGTTCCGCTTCCCCCGCCGCCTTTTGCAGCTCCGATACCAGTTTTCGTTTGTCTTCCGAAATCTGGTACTCCGGTTCATAGTTGTTTTCCACGTCTATAGACATGTCGTTCTTCGAGAGGTCACGGATGTGTCCTTGACTCGACTTCACGGTATAGTCCTTACCGAGAAATTTCTCAATCGTCTTTGCCTTGCTTGGCGACTCAACTATTACAAGATTTTTCATGATATATATTTGTTTATTTTTGTTTCACTGATAAATTGCTCCGTCTAACCGCCTCTTATGCCAGTGGTCATGTATTGGCATGCACCGTTTTAACCTCGAACCTTGAGCTTTGCTAACTTTTTATATATTATTTATTGTGTGAGCCTTGTGGCGTTATTCACATTCTCCCTTTGTCATTCAAAACCCTGCAAATTAACACAAAAAAAATATAACAACCAATTTATTTTCCATATTCGCTTGAAAAAGATGGCATCCCGACATCCAAATACCAACCCCTCAATGTTCACAGGTCACAGGTCACTGTTCGCTCCCGTGAGGCAATAAATTCTCCCTTTTCACGTAATAAATAAAACCATCCTCTCTCAGGTCATTGGTCACTGTTCACAGGTCACACACAGTAGTCGTCAACATTCCGGACAAATGAAAAAACAAAGCAAAACACCAACCCCTCTCAGGTCACAGCTCACAGGTCACAGGTCACTGTTCACACTCACACTTCTGGCGCTCGCATTGCTTCTCTGCATGCCCGCCCAGGCGCAGAGAAAACACGGCAAACGCAGTCGTTCGTTCGACACTACGGCGGCTGCTGAGGCGCGCATTAAGGAAATGTGGAGTCTCATCCAGGAACGTTATGTCGAGTCGCCCGATATGGACAGCCTCGCAACGCAAGCCATTGTCGCTATGCTAAAAGCGCTCGACCCTCACAGCATCTATATCCCCGCAAAAGATGTACAGAAAGCCAACGAGAACCTGCAGGGCAACTTCGAAGGTGTCGGCATCTCGTTTCAGATAGTAGATGACACCATTCACGTCGTTGAAGTCATCGAAGGTGGCCCTTCATCCAAGGTTGGAATCCTCCCCGGCGACAAGATCGTAAGCATCGACGGCCGACCCGCTGTAGGCGACAGTGTAAACAACACCTTCGTCTCCAACCACCTGCGAGGACCTAAGGGCAGTCAGGTGACCATCACTATCCTTCGTAGCTCCCCCGAGAAAGGAAACGCCAACTCCTCTCACGTCACCGGTCACGGTTCACCGGTCACTGAAAATTTCACCATCACTCGCGGCAAGGTGCCTATCCGCAGTATCGACACTTGGTTTATGGCCAGCGACACCGTCGGATATATCAAACTCGAGCGTTTTGCCCGCACCAGCGTCGATGAGTTCCGCGCTGCCCTCGCCGACCTCCAGCGTCAAGGCATGAAGTCGCTCATGCTCGACCTTCGGGGCAACAGCGGCGGATTCCTCGACGTCGCCACATCCCTCGCCAACGAGTTCCTCCCTGCCCGCAAGCTGATTGTCTATCAGGAGGGCCGTCGTCAGCCGCGCCATTCCTATTCCACCAACGCCACCGGTCGCTTCCGCGAGGGACGTCTTGTGGTCATCATCGACGAGAACTCTGCCTCCGCCTCCGAGATCGTCTCGGGTGCCGTTCAGGATTGGGATCGCGGCACCATCGTCGGCCGCCGTTCTTTCGGCAAAGGTCTGGTTCAGCGTATGTTCTCTCTCAAAGACGGCTCTCAGGTGCGCCTCACCACCGCTCGCTACTATACCCCCTCGGGTCGTTGCATACAGAAACCCTACAAGGCTGGCGGCGACGCCTACCGCAACGATATCTACGAGCGCTACAAGCATGGTGAGCTTATCTCGCAGGATTCCATCCATTTCCCCGACTCTCTGAAGTTCAAGACCTCATCCGGACGTGTCGTCTATGGCGGCGGCGGCATCATGCCCGATGTGTTTGTCCCCATGGACACAACGAAGCTCGCCGACTATTTCGTCACCCTCCGCAACAAAGGCCTCGTCAACGAGTTCCCACTCCGATGGAGCGAAAATCACAGAGCGGAATTGAAGGACCTCTCTTTCGACCAGTTCTTGCAAAAATATGACTCATACCGCGTTGACGACGAGTTTGCCGCTTTTGCAACGGCGAAAGGCCTTGCCACAACCGACACTACCGGCGCCACCGACGCACAGCGGATGGCTACCACCGAGAACTATTTGCATCTCGTGTTGAAAGCCCTTATTGCAAAGAATATTTTCGGCACAAAATACTACTATCAGATAATGAAAGAGGTTGACCCGTGCTACAAGAAAGCTTTCGAAGTGCTTTTGTAAGTTGGTGATATTTATGTGTTTGTGTGCTGAATTGCAAAAAAAGATAGAAAAAGGGGTGTTGAATTAAAAAAAGTTTGTACCTTTGCACCCGCAAAAAGGCCACAAGCCACCTGCCGCATTCGTCTAGTGGTCCAGGACATCTGCCTCTCACGCAGAAGATCGCCGGTTCGACTCCGGCATGCGGTACAAAATGAAAATCCGACCATCTTGGCCGGATTTTTTCGTTTATAGGTTAAGTTAAATTATGTCTGCTTTTAATGGTGCCTGCTGTCCTACTGACCGTCGGCAACGGCAGTACGGGTGCTGCCCGTGATTTGTATCAAATATTCGCCGCTGGCGTCAAGCCTAATTCGGCAGCCACCTCGTACATCATTTTCAGGGCGGCATCTCGCTCGTTGGGTATCTTGCCGTCGAGTATGGCGTCTTTGATGCGATCTTTTATGATGCCTATCTCGTGGCATGGAGGTATTCCGAATGTCCGCATAATCTCTTCGCCTCCGACGGGTGGCTGGAAGTTGCGTATGCGGTCTTTCTCTTCAAGTTCTACCAGCTTGCGGCGAACGGTGGCGAAGTTGTGCATGAACCGCTTCACCTTCACTTCGTTTTTCGAGGTGATGTCGGCTTCGCAGAGCGTCATGAGGTCATCGATGTCGTCGCCGGCTTCGAAGAGCAGACGTCTCACCGCCGAGTCGGTCACGATGTCTTCCGAGAGTATGATAGGCCTCATGTGCAGCATGACGAGTTTCTCCACATAGCGTTCCTTGCCGTTGAGGGGGAGATGCAGGTCCTTGAAAAGGCGTTTCACCATGTGACTGCCTTTGGCTTCGTGACCGTGGAATGTCCATCCCAGCCGCTCGTCGTAGCGTTTGGTGTAAGGTTTGCCAATGTCGTGCAGCAGGGCGGCCCATCTGAGCCACAGATTGTCGCTTTTCTCTGCGACGTGGTCGAGCACCTCCATGGTGTGGTAGAAGTTGTCCTTATGACCACGACCTTCGACGGTCTCTATGCCTTTCAGTTTTGAAAGCTCGGGGAAAATCAGTTTCAGCAAGCCGCACAACTCCAGTAGTTTGAATCCTACCGACGGTCGGGGCGACATGATGATTTTGTTCAGTTCTGTGGCGATGCGCTCTTTCGACACAATCTCAATGCGTTCTTTGTTCCGCCCAATGGCTTCGAAGGTCTTGTCGTCGATGCGGAAACCCAGTTGCGACGCAAATCTCACAGCTCGCATCATGCGGAGTGGGTCGTCACTGAATGTAATGTCAGGGTCGAGAGGGGTGCGCAGCAGACCTTCGTTTAGGTCTCTGATGCCTCCGAAGGGGTCCACCAGTTCGCCCCAAGTCTCCTCGTTGAGCGATATTGCCATCGCGTTGACGGTGAAGTCCCTGCGGTTCTGGTCGTCTTCCAGGGTTCCGTCTTCCACTATGGGCTTGCGGCTCTCGCGGCGGTATGACTCTTTCCTTGCGCCAACGAACTCGATCTGCCAGTCGATGCCGTTGTATCGGTAGCCGAAGGCGGCGGTGCCAAAATTCTGGTATATCGACACCTTCGTGTGTCCGCCGGCACTTTCCGCAGCCGCTTTGGCCAGCTCGATTCCGCTTCCCACACAGACGACATCGATGTCGGTGCAGGGACGTTGCAGAAAATAGTCGCGAACCACCCCGCCAACGGCGTAGGCTTTCACCCCCATGCGGTCGGCCTCACGGCCGATGATCTTGTATATAGGATTGGAGTCAAGCACCAGTGAAAAACGCTATTTATCCTCTGGTTGTTGATTAGAATTTCTGACGGTGGGCGATGTTGCCCTCTTCGTCGTAAAACTCCCACTCGCCGCAGCGGCGACCGTTCTCGTAAAGTCCTTGGTAGTAGGGTATTCCGTTGTCGCGATAGACAGTATATTTCCCGTTTTCTTTGCCATCCACAAAGGTACCTTCGGTTTGCAACATTCCGTTAGGGTGGTAGAAGAGCCAGCGGCCGTCACGTTTGCCGTCGATGGTTTTGCCGGATGAGCGTAAGGCGCAGTTGCTGTAGAACTGGTAGATGTATTGTGTTGAGCCTTGGTGGAATATCACCGAAGCAGGAGTGCCCAGCTCGCTCCATTCGGCTATCTGCAGCGAGTCATAATCACCCTGCATATAGCTTTTCCCTTCGCGGTCGAGAAGTGTCCAGTCGCTGCCTTTCTCATGGTTGGTCTTGTAATCGCCACTTACGAACAGCTCGCCTGTGGGGTAGTAGTACTTCCACACACCGTCGGGCGTCTCGTCTTTGCCGCTGAAGTGTTTCTCGTATTGCAGCTGCCCGTTGCTGTAGTACAGCCGTTCGCCGATCTTGACCGCTTTGGCATCTTTGCCTTTCATGATATATACCAACTGGTTGCTTCCATCGGGGTAGGATGATATCACCTGCTCATATTCAGAGTTGTCGCTGCACGCCGCCACAAGCGCCACAATGGCGACTGCAAGTAAAAAATGGATTTTTTTCATTCGTCTGGATTTGTTAATTCTGACTTATATAACGCAGAACTAATCAAATTCGTATGCAAAGCCGAGAGCAAAGTATCGGTCGGGATTTTTCACCTGTACCTCGATGGCGGCCTTCAGCTGTAAGCTTACGGTGTTGTGTCGGTCAATCTGGTAGTCGGCGGAGAGGACTGTGCGGCTCTCGTCCATGACTTTCCTCGACGGGTGGTTGAGCCTCTGGAACAGCTCTTCGGTGAGCGACAGCTTCCAGGGTTTGTCGGGAAACGTATAGCTCACACCGATGCGGTTGCGGAGGTACATCTGGGGGTTGTATTTGTATTCGCCGATGCGCTCGTTGCGGAAGGTCGTCTGGTAGCGCATACGGTAACCTATCGTCCAGTCGCCGAACTTCTTGGTGAGCGACAGGTTGAGGTTCAACCGATGCTGGTCTTCGTAGTAGTGCTTCGAATTGTAGCGGTAGATGAAGGCATAGCTGGCGCCCAGCTTGAGTTTCAAACCGTATGGTTTCAGTTGGCGGCGGAAGAGCGATTGCGACAACCCCAGCGTTGTCTCCGTCTTGGTGAATCGTGTGCTCATCTGCTTGAATCGCAGCTCCTCGCCGACGAATATCTCGGTGCCTTTGACGATGGCATGAGAGTATTGCGCCTCCCACTCGGTGCCGAAATCATAGCTCTGAGCCCCAAGAAACCCTCCGGGCAGCAGAACAACAAGCAATATAAGCAACCGTAATCGACTCACGACTGGTGAATAGTGATTAGTGAATAGTGATTAGTGATTAGTGATTAGACAAATGAAGCTTGCTGTGTGCTGCGAATTACTTAAAACTAAAAACTCAAAACTAAATCCTCACACCGTTCCCTTGTATTTGGTCACCATATCGATGCTGTTGCCTTGACCGTTCTCGGGACGGTAGAACACTTTGACGTAGGCGGTGTCTTTCAGGAAGTTGATATATCCCACTTCAGCTTTCACTATATCCAACCCCGTGCGCTCACGCAGGTCGGCGAGCATGTCCTCGTAGCGGTCGGGCTTAATCAGTTCGATCTTCTCATACATAATCATCTTGGTCGCCTGCGTGTTCTTGCTGTGTTTGCCGATGCCCGACTCCATGACCCAGGTCATCAGTACAACCAGCACGTTGGTTGCGAACAGCGCCACGTAGCTGCTCGCCGCCATTCCGAAGCCGTTGATGATGGAGATGCCGATGATGACGAACAGGTAGGTCATCTCACGGATGGGCACCGCGTCGGTGCGGTAGCGCAGCAAACCGAAGATGGCAAACAAGCCCAATCCGAATCCAATCTCTATCGAGAGATTCTTCAGCATGAATAGCAGCGCAAAAATCGTGACGCTGAACAGCATATATGTGAAGTAGTAATCCTTGCGGCGACTTTTCTTATAGTAGAAAAAATGCACTATAATCCAGCACACCAGCACGTTGAAGGCAAAAAGGGCAAGGAGGTGTATCAACCCAGGACCGTCAAACACGGGTATGCCCAGAAAGTCCATAACGGGTTGTTCTTCGCCGAATTGGCTGCTTATTATTGTGTCCGTGGCGTGCGATGCCTGTGCGTTGAGTGTTTCGTCAAGCAATTCCTGTCCCATCGGTGTGGTGTCCGCCAACGGCGTCCCCATGTAAGCTTGTAAGAGTTTCATGATTTATTTAAATTGTTGATAGGTTTAATGTTGATATGTTGATATGTTGATATGTTCCAGGAAACCACCTGCTCAAAACTAAAAACTTGAAACTAGAAACTAAAAACTAAAAACTAATAACTAATAACTTTCTCAATATACCTCAGTTTGTCCTTGAATCTGTTTGTTTTTGCGTTAGGGGCGGTGAGCGCCGTGCCTATACAGTATTTACTCATCCGTTTCGGGTGTATCCTCATGTCCATCAGCGCACGGTCGATTGCCGTCGAGGGGCCACCCACCTCGCGTTTCACCTCCATCACCACCAGCGGCGAGAGGTCGTAATAGATGCCGCTCGTGTGGTTTCGGAATCGTATCTCGCTGTCGATGGTCACCCGCTCATGCATCCCTTTGTCCACCAGCGTGATACGGCGGAACGAGTTCTCCAGCTGATCTTTCAGCGAGTCGATAGGGTAGGGGCTCTCTTTTTTCAGAAACTCCCTCACTTCGGCCACATCGAGGCAGTGGTTGAACAGCTCCGTCTCAATCGGGATGCGTATCTTGTTGGTCTTGCCTTTGTTGTTCTTGTTCTTTATCTCGAAGAAAGTCGTCTGGTTGCTGCGATAGCAGCGCACACGCAGCTTCTGACGGTTCAACTTGCGGTTGTGGTGGGCGGTGTACATCGCCAGCTCTTCGGTGTCGAAATAGAGTGTGTGATATGGAGCCAGCGCCTCACCGTCGATACGCTGCACGAAATATTGCGGCGCAATCCGCTCGAGCAGTTCCATCAGCTGACGCCGGTTGATGAGGTATTTGTCGTCAACACGGTTCATCAGCCTCACCGCTTTCATCTCCTTCAGGGTGATGGGCGACATCGTGTCCAATATGGGATTATACTGCTCCAATGGGGGGGATTAGTGAATGGTGAATTGACAATAGTGATTAGTGATTAGTGATTAGTGAATGGTGAATAGACAAATGAAGCTTGCTGTGTGCTGCTAATTATTTATAACTAACTACTAAAACTTAAAACTAAAAACTAAAAACTTGAAACTTGAAACTAAAAACTAGAAACTAGAAACTAGAAACTCGAAACTAATTCTCCCTAACTATCCTTTCGAAAATCTTTGTGCTTTTCAGCTTGCCGTTGGGCAGGTAGGTGTATTGTTTTGCTTTCGTTCCGTCGGCGTTGTATTCGTATTTTTTCACCGTCACCACCTTGTTCTTGTCGTTGTATTCCACCTCACGCGAGCATTTCGTCGCGTTGCCTTCGTATTCATACACGATGCGGTATTTCTGTCCGTAAGAGGCATATTCTATTTCCTCAACCTTACGTCCTTGGTCGTCGAAGGTGGTCACATTGTCGAGAAACGGGGTGTTCGAACCTGCCTTCAGGTTCCACTCCTTCACCACCATATTCTTTTTCTTCTCACGCTTCGAGCTGTTTCCCTGCGCCATCAACGTGGTTGAGCAACCCAGAAGAAGAACCAATATTACAAACGATTTGAATGATATTCTCATAAATTGAAATTGTGAATTGTGATTAGTGATTAGTGAATTGACAATACTAACTGCTAACTGCTAAACTACGCCTTCAGCGGCACCGTCATGGGATTGGCGTCGTATATGGTGTCGGTTTTCTCTATAGTCACCGTGTCGTAGTACGGCACAGGTATCTCGTCAGCCGTCTGGCCATATACACATATCACGTAGGTGTCGGGCTCCAGCTTCTGGAAATAGTAGTAGCCGTCGTAGCCGACGCGCTCGTCCTTTATGTGGTAGTTCTCGCCCTTTCTCATCAGATACACCCTCTGCTCGTAGGCTTCCGAGGTGCCTATTACGCCGTTCTTGTCGAACCACTGTGCCCACACCTGTCCTCTTATCATCGAGGTGCCGTAGGCTTTGCCGCGATGGATGAAGATGTCCTCCACCGTCAGCGTCTCGCCGCGTTTCAGCTCCACCGTATTCCTCTCCGCCACCTTCTCTCCCGACGCCAGCTCGCTGTAGGCGTATATTGTGTAAGTGCCGGGTGTCAGGTATCTGAACCTATAGGTGCCGTCCTCGCCGGTTTCAGTGTCGTCGCCATACACTATGTCGTCGCCATAGACGATAAACACATCCTCTTTGGCTGCGGCCATGGTGTCGGCTCGCATGCTGTAGTTGTCGTCGTCGTGGTTGACTCTGAACACCTTGCCCTGAATGGTCGCGGTGCCGCCTTCGCCCTCCTTGGTGCATGATGCAATCATAAGCAGGGACAAGCAGATGGCCGTGAGTGGTGCGAGTTTTTTCATTTTGCTTTCTTTTGAAAAATAAAAGCGATTAGCGGGGAAGTTCTTTTACTCACTAATCGCTTTTGTTATAACGTGATAAGACTTTTCTTATTGTGCCGAAACCGTTGAGCTCGTTCCTCCTGTCGAGGTCGCTCCTGTGTAGAGACCGTGCCAGCTGGTGCCACCCGTGATGGTGGGCGATTTGTAAACGGTGTAAGTGCCGGCTTGTACCTGCGGGGTGCTCACATATATTCCGCTGCTGCTGCTTCCGGGGCCTGGCTTGGCGCCTGCGGTGGTGTCCTCGAAGCCGCTCTGTCCGGTCGAGACGGTGGGCCATTTGAAGGTCATGATCTCCGTTCCGCTGCTGTTCTTTATGGTGAATCCACTCTGAGCTGTGGAGAGTCCGCCCGACGTTCCGCCGCCACCGGGATACCCGCCGCCCGATGAGCTGCCGCTGATGTTCAGCAGCTTCTGTCCCGTCAGCTGAGGTGTGGCTTCTGTGATGCCCATGTTGCCACCGATGAGCACAAAGGTGCAGTTCGTTGCCGAGATGTATCCACCGCGGTCGCCACAGTCGTCAACTCCCACTTCCGTGCCGCTGGCTATGACGGTGCCGCCAGTGATCTCGATGGTGCGCACCGAGTTCGACGAGCCGCCCCATCCGCCGCCTCCGCTGTTCTCAGCTCCGTTGCAGTCGATGGCGTCGTTGCCGCGTGCGTATGCCCAGATGTGGCCGCCGTTGATCTGTATGTAGTTCGAGGCGTTGATGGCGTCGTCGTATGAGTTCGACTCGACATAACCGCCGTTGATGATGATTGAGTCTTTGCTCTCGATGCCCTCACCTGTGGCGTCACCGCTTGTCTGTGCGCAGAATACGTTCACATGGCCGCTGTTGATATGTATCGAGCCGGTCACCTTGATGCCCTTCGGCAGCCCTTTCCAGTAGTCGCTCGACGTTCCGCCGCCGGGCATTCCGCCGCCGCTCGAGCTCGAGTTGACCGGTGCGCCCGAGGTCTTGGCATACACATGCGTCAGGTCGTCGTCGCCTCCCACGGTGCCCACGTTGAACGAGCCGTCAACCTTGAATCCGCGACCGCCCTTGCCCGTGCTGGTGCAGTTGATGGTTCCACCATATATATATACGTTGCCGTCGGTCGATACTCCAGCCGAGCAGTAGCCGTCGGTTGCCGAGGTGCCGCTGCCGCTCGTCACGGCGCCGGCACCGCTGGTGGTGATGTTCACCGAGCCGCCGTTCTGGTTGTAGTTCACGTCGGCCGAGATACCCTTGCCGCCAACGGTCATCGTTATCGTTCCTCCTATGATCGTCACCGAGCCGTTGCTCTTCATGCCCACCGTCGTGTAACTCTTGGTGCCGGTTGTGGCGGTATAGGTGCCGCTGCTGCCGAGCGCCGAGAGGGTGATGTTGCCGCCTCCCACCGTGATGTTGCCGTCGGCCGAGATGCACTTGCCGCCGGCGTTCGCGGTGCTGCAGGTGACGTTCACCGTTCCGTCGTTTATCACCACCTGTCCGTCGGCCTTGATGCCGGTACAGTAGGATATGTCGCCCGAGGTCACGACGTAGCTTCCGTTGGCGTTCACCGTCGTCGAACCGCCGTTGATTACCAAATTTGTGTCGGCTTTAATACCTTTCGATTGATTGCCCGTGACGGTGATATTGTGTGTGCCGTCGGTGATATAAACGTGGCGGTTGCCATTTATGCCTTTCGAGTCGGCTCCGCTCATGTTGATGGTTATGTTGCCTCCACCAATTGTAATATTGTCGTCGCAACCCATGCCTTTCACTCCTGCCGAGGTGCAGGTAATGTTTATCGTTCCGCCGCCGACCTGTATGTATCCTTGGTCGCCGTCGATGCCGTCGCCCAGCGAGGTCACCGTCAGCGAGCCGTCCTGCATCACGAAGTCGTCAACGTTCATGGCATCGCCCGTGGCCGACTGGCCAAAGACGTTCACCGTTCCGTTCATCATGATGGTCTTGCCGCTGCTCTGAATGGCGTGCTTGGTGTAGCCTTTCACCGTCAGCGCTCCGTCGCCCTGTATCTCCAGCTTGCCCTGGCTCTGCAGCGCCCCCTTGTGGTTGACGTCGCTGATGTTGGTGGTGTCGCTTACAAAGTTGGTGGTGCCTGTGGCCAGGTGTATGGTGGCCCTGTGGTCGTCAACCACTCGTATCGCCGACCCTGTGGCGCTGTGCAGATGCAGGCCCTGCATATAGAGTATGAGGCTCTTGTCGGTGTTGATGACAAGGTTTCCGTCCACCGAACGGCCGTCAAGCACGTAGGTAAGGTCGTCCAATCCGGTGGCGGCGTTCACCGTCACGTTCTCGCCGTTGGCTGTAATCTCAAGACCCTGCGAGGCGTAGCCGTTCACGATGGTGGGTGCCGCGCCGTTGTTCCAGGTGATGTGTATGCCGCTCACGGGGTCAACCGTCGTGGTGTCGTGCGAAGGAATGGTGTCGGGGTCGGTGGGGTCGGTGGGGTCGCCGCCCGGGTTGTCGCCGCCGTTGAGGTTGTAGAACGTGATGCTGTCAATCGCCGAGAAGGCTTTTGCTATTGCGTTTCCGCTCACGGTGAAGGTGGCGGTGCCGTCGTCGAGGGTTATCGACGAGATGTTGGCGGTGTTCCATTGGTTCGTCACGTCGCCGTTCTTGTGCACCCTCAGGTTGTAGTTTTGAGCTGTCGCAAAGAAGGTGCAGCCCATCAGAAACACTGACAATAATATCTTGTTTTTCATAGCTGTTACCATTTTACGAGTTTAGTTGTGTGATTGTTTATCTTGACCATATACACGCCGGTCTTCAGCGACGAGATGTCTATGCGGCCTTCGTTCTCGACGGTCGTCTCCATCATCTTCGCGCCCGTCATCGAATAAACCGTTACATCCATCAGCTCGCCTTCAGTGTTGCTCACCACGCAGTAGCTCTGTGCCGGGTTGGGATACAATCTTACAGCCGCCTGCTGGCTGCTTGCAACGTCCTCAATGCCGTTCGAGCTGTCTGAGAACTTCATGTTGCGGACGGCCGACATCGGTATCGACTGTGCCGCCGAGGTGTTGCTTTCCTTTATGACCACATAGTCGCCTGCAAACGAGATGCTTCCCGTGCTCTGCACGGTGTAGCTGCTCACGGCGCCGTTGGTCTTGGTGACGGTCACCGTCGATTGTGCCTGCGCCGCCCAAGTTTGAAGCAGCACTACGGCAGCAATAAAGCAAATCTTTTTCATTTTATCTTTTTTTAGTGTTAGTCTATTCGGTTGTTTTCCAGTCGATAAAAACACTCTGCGCCCCTTATTTCTCCAACTGCAAAAATACTGACAAATCCCCATAGCATCATTGACGAAAAAGTGTTTTTATTTTGCATTTTTTCTTTTTCTTGTCAAAAATACATTATTTTGACTACTTTTGCGGAAAATTTGACAAACGCACACACCTTCCCACTTTAACATCTTCACACCTTCCCACCATCACAATTGTCTAATCATTAATCACCCCTTCCCACCATGGAAAACAGCTTCGATTTTATAAGTCAGATGAAAGCCGAAATCAAAGAAAAAGGCGTCGTCGTCCTCGACGATGTGAGGCGCATGCCTGCCTACGGCGTCGATTTCGTCCAGCCCTACTACTCCGTTAGCATCAACCACGGCGGCACCGTCGAAGGTCTCTACGACGGCAACCCCTTCGTTTTCTCCTCTCGTGACATATCGGTTCTCTACCCTAGGCACACACTCTTTGTCAACAGTTCTTCCCCCGACTATCGTGCTACCCTCCTCATCATCTCCGAGGAACTCTTCGGCCGACTCAGCTTCATCAACACCAGCGACAACCGCTTCGTTTTCGAAAGCCAACCCCATTTCAGGCTGTCCGACCGCCAGTATGCCGACATCCTCTCCGTCATCGAGATGTTCCGCGTCATCAACCGACCGCTTTACATCAACCGCAGCGAGATGCTCATGATCATGCTCGACCTCATGCTCGGCATCGTTGGCAGTTTCCGTATCGAGAACGTGGGCAAGGGAAGCGACCATCGAAACCGCATCAGCCCCCTCCTTCGCGACGCCATAATGCAGCATTGCCGGCAGCACCACGATGTCGAGTTCTATGCCAGCCTCTTCTTCCTCTCGCCCAAGCATTTCAGCTCCGTTGTCAAACGCGAAACCGGACACAGCGTCAGCCATTGGATTCATCAGCAGCTGGCTTCCGACGCCAGAGCCCTCCTGCGTGTCGAGCGCAGCCTCCCCGTCCAGGTTGTCAGCGACCGCATGGGCTTCCCCGACCTCGCCTCCTTCAGCCGCTTCTTCAAGCGCGAGACGGGCATGAGCCCCACCGAATTCCGCCAGTCGCTGTAGGAGAGACAACCGGCTGGCGGGGATTCAAAGTCACCTTATTGCTTACTGGCCGGACGTACAGGGCGAATCGTCAAACCGCGGTCACGGCTGCTGACCGTCAAGTTGCGGTCGTCGGAGGTAAGGTAGCAACATCTTGCGGAAATCGGCGAGTTCTCGCTGAGGGAAGCCGTCCAGTAAAGACCGCTCTCGCCTTCGCCACCCAACTCTTCGCCCATCTTTCTTCCGGCAGCGGGAAAGAAAACGCTGTTGCCGTTGGAGGCGGTGAACAAGCGTCCGTATGTGTTGTTCACACGAGTCCACTGGGATGTGGTATTGGTCAACAACTCCTGCCATTCTGATGCGGTCGGCATACGTGCTCCACCTCCGCGAGCCGCACGGGCAGCGTCGTCGATGTTTTCAAGCGTAGTTATGCCGTCCACGTGGCCAAAACCCTCGTATGTGTTGTATTTATACAATGTGTTGCCGTTATCGCTATCATAGTCACCATATTGGTAGGTCTCCCATGAGTAAACGCTCTTCGGCTGTGTCTCGCCCCATGCATAGTAGTTCCCATACTGGCCAATCGTGGAGGTGCCGAGGTTGCACGAAGCCCACAGAAGGCCGCTTGGCAAACCAAGGTCAACCCACTCGGTGGAAGTGGGTGAATCAGATGTGTTAGAGTTGTTCGAGCCACCGTCGCCACCGTCATCCTCAATCTCGCACGATACCATTCCCATCGTAAGCAGCATAGCAGCTGCAAAATAAAACACTTTTTTCATTGCTTTTCGATTTGGTTTATTTTAAATTGTTCCTTTCTTGAGCTTATTTCTTGCCAGCGGGACGGACGGCACGTATTGGAAGACCGTAACAGCGGGTGAATGCGTAAGTGTTATGAATGCCCGAACCAAACTCCAAATCATACGCTCCGGCACAGTCATGACCCACTAACACAGATGCCCAGTAGAAACCCCACACGCTATCACGGTGTACGCCAGGTTCGCCACCTTCGTCACTGAGATAGCCCATGGCGGGCAGGAATATGCAGTTGCCGTTGGTTTTGCTGATAAACATGCATCCGTTCACACCGTTGACGGTGGTCCACTCTACGCGAGTGCCTCTTAACAGGTTATTCCAGTCGGCGTATGATGGCATACGTGCGTCGCCGCCAAGGGCAACACTTGCGGCATCGTCAGCAGGTTCAAGTTCGTCCAGCTCGTCGGTATATCTGTTGAGACCATATTCTGAATTGTCGCAGTACTTTGTCAAGGCATCATAGTTGCTGCCCCATGCGTATGTGCTCCAACCATAAACATCCTTTGGCTGGGTTTCGCCCCAAGCATAGTAGTTTCCGTACTGTTCGGGCGACTCGGCTCCCAAATTGCAGGAACGCCATAGCAGTTCCACTCCGCTCTCCAAGCCCATGTCAATCCATTCGCCTTCGGTTGGAGTTGTAGGGATTGTGGGATTTGTTGGAGTGGAGTCGTTGGTGTTGTTGCCGTTGTTGTTGTCTTCGGTGGGGTCGCATGCGACCATTCCCATCGTCAGCAGCGCGAGGGCTGCAAGATAAAACACTTTTCTCATTGCTTTTCTATTAGGTTTATTTTAAATTATCCCTTGGTATGCCGCTGTCTTGAGTCTATTTCTTGTCAGCGGGACGGACGGCGCGAATCGTATAGCCGTCGCAGCGATTATTGCCGTCATATACGTCATTGAGGACCTCACCGAAGTGATAGTTCCATGCAAAGCACGGCGCCACCACGTCGAGTGACGAGGACCAGTAGTCGCCGTCAAGGCCGTCGCGGTTGAGCCAGTCGCCGTAGCGATTTCCTGCTGCGGGGATGAAAAGAGTGTTATGGTTGTCGGCGATAAACAAACGTCCGTACACTCCGTTCCGTACTGTCCAGTTGCTTTGAGTGTTGTCCAGCAACTCCTGCCACTCCTCACGTGTCGGTATGCGGGCGCCTGCGCCGAGCACCTGTGTGGCGACATCGTCAGACGGCTGCAGTGTGGTCAAGTTGTCGGAGAAGCCATTGAGTCCCCATTCCGAACTGTTGCAGTACTTGGTGATTTTGTCGTCAGAGCTGCCGTAGGCGTAGTTTGTCCAGCTGTAAAAGCTCTTGGGTTGGGTTTCGCCCCAGGCGTAGTAGTCGCCGAAGCCTTCCGGGGTGGTGGAACCTATGTTGACACTGTACCACATCAAACCGCTCGGCAATCCGAGGTCAACCCATTGGCCTTCGGTTGGGGAGGCAGGGATTGTGGGATTTGTTGGAGTGGAGTCGTTGGTGTTGTTGCCGTTGTTGTTGCCGTTGTTGTTGTCTTCGGTGGGGTCGCATGCGACCATACCCATCGTAAGCAGCGCGAGAGCTGCAATGCGGAGTGCTTTTTTCATAATTTTGAGGTTGTTGGTATATTTTTCTTTTGATTGTGCAAAGATACTAAATATTTTCGGGATTGGAAATATCTAGAAAATAAACATTTGCAATTTCGGTGATATCCTTATAGAGAGGTGCGTTTTGTATTTTGGCAAACAATCCTGGTATCACCACCGATTATTATATCTTTGATATAATAATAAATACTTGCAATACAGGCGTTTAGATGTTTTGCGTAATTCTATGGTAATTCTAGGGTAACTCTAGGGTAATTCTAGGGTAATTCTAGGTCAAAGAGCAGTCAACCTCGACACAACCTCGACTCAACTTCGACTCAAATCCGACTTGAATCCGACTCGGCTCCGTGTTGAATCCGACTCGGTTTCGATTTTACTCCGACTCAAGACGGAGTGAACTTTGGTATGAGTCGGAGGATGTTATGACATAGGCAGACGGATGCCACCGCTTCGGCAGGTGGTTTCCGGCACTTCGGTACCGACAAGTCATTGTGGCTGTTACGCCAACGCTATAGTATGAAACTGCCCAAATAGAGGCTTGGGCTTGCCTGCCCGGGGCGCACGGCAGTCTTGAGGTTGGCCGCCCGATGGAAGACGGTGGCTTGAAACCATGCATAGACATGCACAGTGTCGTCATCGCCAACGGCGTCTGATGGTAAGTCGAAGTTGCACTCCGAGCATTTGTTCCGCATAGGGCCACGATAGAGATAGCTTGTGTTCATGGCTGGACGGTAAACTGCCACCATGAGCTGGTCGTCATCAACAGCATGGCTCTCGTCCAACCGAGGGTTTGGGCACGAGATGTGCAGCCGCCCGTCGCAGACATCGGCGGTCATATCACTTCCGATATATCGCGGTCCGTCGGCAAGACAGAGCTTCTCGGGGCATAGCACCCAGTTGCCGTGCAATTCCTCGCCTGTAAGGCTTTGTTCGCTTTCCATCCACTCCAGCGCCCCGTTGTTCCAGTTCTTCTTCACAAACGCGTTGCGCGGCGACTGTGCGCTGCCCTTTTTCGGCACCGTAGCGAAACCGAGGTTTACAGCCTCATCCAGCACCTTGGAGAGCTTGTTGGCAAAAGCGAGCTTGGCACGATGCATCTGCTGCTTCGGCGTGCGGGGGTTAGTGGGTTTGTAAAGGGATTTGTAAATCTGTTTTCCGTTGAGCACAACCGCAATGCGGTCGCCAATCTTTCCGTGCTCAAATCCAAGTAATCGTCTATCGGTGTGTGACATACTATATCAACGCAACCCCTACTAAATTATTGTTTCACTTTTAGATTAGTGCATTGAGCGATTGGTGCTCTTGAGGGACTTATTCGTTTCTCCCTATTGCTCTTGCAAGTCGCAGTGGCTGTCTTCATAATGCCAGTTAAAACCAATGATTTAAATCCGCCTTGGCTTCGGTGTAACAAGCTCCATACAATACGATGATGTCGGTATAGGTATCAATCAAATCGCATATCACTCGCCCACTGCAACTGGCGTAGTCCGCTGCTGCGTTGTCTTCCGAATGATGCTTATTACGGAGCATGGGGGCTGCCCCGTGCATGACTGGTTTCCTTTTCCTCGCTTGAGGAGTTATTTTTCCAATGCCAACGACGAATCGTTATATGCCAATCTTATATTATCCACCCACACGGTGTTTCCTGGGCAGCCGGTGAAAGGCGGCATGAAACCGGCGGATATTTGCACGATGAGGTGGGTCGGCTGCACATCCTTGCGGAAACCGACCTCCTCAATCCAGACCATCCGTCCTTTGCTGTTATGTGTCTTGTGCCTGTTGGTTGACAGTGCGCTATATGCCCTGCCCGCCTCGCCATACACTACCGGCAAACGAAAATCGTTCTTCCAGTCGGTTGATTGACAGATATGTTTCACCGCTGTGCCGACCCGATAAGCATAGACGTGTCCGTTCTCTTCCCAGCGGTGCTGTAGAATGAGTGTGATGTGTCCTTTGTCGCGCCCGTCGACCTCTTTGACTTTCGGCTTGGCGGGGGCATAAACCGCGGTGGCATCGTTTATGAGGGCTTTATAGTCCAAAACAAGCGCCGTGGGCCTTCTTGTAAATGCTATCCCCATGTCGATGGCGGAATTGGGGTCTGAACTCTGTTTCATGCCGACGACATCCAGCATGGTTCCGGTAAAAATAGAACCCGTCGCGAGGGCTTTGAAATCAATCCCTACGGCGCTCACCACTTCCAAGGTGCTTTGCATGCGGCAGCAAAATCCGTTACCGCGTTTTTCTGGCACCACACTCACCGACACTTTATCCACTCCCATCGCCTTCGCATGTGCGTTGCTGCTGCTCCACGGCCCCCCGATCTTGTATAGGGTTCTCGTCTGACCGCCGATGAGCCACGACTCCTTGATTTGAAGTTCAGTCCAATGTTCGAAATCGCCAAACGGCAGCGGCTCTGCATATTCTTGGGCATGGACACTCGGAAGTTGGAAAAATAGGCCTAGGGCTAAACCTGATAAGACTGTCAATACTGGAAATCTATTGGTTCTCTTGTCCTCAATGACTTGTTTCTTTTGTGTTTTCATAACTGTTATAATTTTTTGTTTCAAGAATAAAGTTATCGGTGCCTCGAAATTGAAGATCCACTGATTACATAGTTAGAACATTGCGGCAACACGGCGTAGTCTCCTGCCAAGGCTTTCCAGCCTGTGGGACGAAGCGTGGGCTTCAGGTTTAAGGCTGATGGTCTCATGTTCCTGCACCTCCTCGTTCAACATCTCTTCAAATTGTTCTACGGAGGATGTTAGACTGTACTTGCGACCCTCAAGGCGGTATTGCTCCTCCATACTCCTGCGCTCCTTCGGATGGTCGAGCCAGTAGTCAATGGCGCGCGCAAGGTCTTCGGGGTCGCCTGGAGTGAACAGGCTGCGACCGTCGATTGCAAACTGCGGTGTGGCGCTCACTCTACTGTTGGCAATCACCGGCACAAGGCCTGTGGCGAACGCTTCGATGCAACTGATGGCTTCGCTCTCCATATCGCTGGCGTGTACATACAAGTCTGTCTCCAATAAGTTCTCTATCAGTTCGTCTCGCCCGACGTAGATGAACTGCGGCTGGTACTTGAGGTTTTTGCCCAGCTCTACATACTTGTCATACTCCGGTCCGCGACCTGCGAAAACAAGTTGGATTCGGTCGGCATACTTGCTGTACTTTACGGCGTCGATTATTACATCTTGGCGCTTCTCCTGGCTCAGCCTCCCTATCATCATTATCTTGAACGGCTTGACCTCTGGCTTATGTCCGCCGAGTGCTTTTTTCCTCTCTCCCGCTTCCATAAACGCGTCTTGTATCCCGTTGCTTATGGGGTGAATCTTGGCCGTATAGCCTCGTTCGGCAATCATGCTGCCCATGAATCGGGAGGGCACATGCACGTGGCGCACGTGGTTGTATATGTCACGCCTCCACGTTCTGTAGAACAGTTCGTTGAACCATTCCACCTTGCCCATGCTGACAGAGGATGTCATGTTCTCGGGCTGGATATGGAATGCCGCCGTCACAGGTTTGCCTATGCGGTTGCAGTAATGGATGGCTTCCCACGAAATGCCGAACGGAACAAAGATGTGGACCACGTCTGCCCAGTCGCATGCGGTGTGTACCTTCTCTTTGTCGTTCTGGGCAAAACTGAAATCGTGCTTGTCCATAAGCGGTTGGAAAACGGGCATGTGAAATTTTGCGGTGTTGAAATTCCCGTCCGTAAGATTCTCGCTCGCGTTGTTTTTAGGGCTGTCCCAGCAGAGGGCTTTAACTTCATGTCCGCGGCGGCGGAGTTCGCCGGCATAATGTTGTGCGGAGATCGACGTACCGTTGTTGGTCGTGTAGAAACTGTCGATGACGAATAAGATTTTCATAATGGTCTGTTTTTATTTGTTAAACATTTATTGTTCTAAACTGTTTGTGGCTTTCAATTTCGATGCAAAAGTATATCGATTCCAACGCATGTCATTCTTCTGAAAAATGCACAAATTGTTCTGATTTTAAGAAAGTGACTTGTATATGTCGGACAATTGTTGTAATTTTGCACCCAAATTGTTCTGATTCTATGACTCCGCAAAACAACGAAAACAATATTTTGACAGACCATTCCATTTTCAAATGGCATAGTTTCCTACCCGGCGAAACCTCTGTTGACGACCTCTCGGTATTTAAATTCCAGGGAAGTGTGGCGAAACTTTTTGGCAATATCATTCCCGAACAGTATTTCACGCCATGCTACTGCATACATATTATCACTGACGGGACGCTGAATGCGTGTATCAACAACCAGAACTACGAGTTTCACGCCCACGATGGCTATCTCGTCACGCCCGACTTCCTCATGGTGCGTCCTACTCGGTCGGATAGTTATGTTGAAATGTATATTCTTACCTTATCGCGCAAATTCATAAAAGAACTTAACCCCCAGTTCTCTCAGTCGCTTATTGCCAAGATGTTCATTCAGCCCGTATGGCAGATGAGCGAGCGCAAGACCCGCCGTGCGGTGCAGTATTGGGAATTGTTGCGTGAGGTTGTTAACGACAATAAGCGCACTGCTGCCATGCACCTCGTACGCTCTCTGTTCCATTACTTGGCAGGTGACTCCGACTGGGGTGTGCAGAATACCAATTCTATCTCTCGCAACGAAGAGATAACAGGCCGCTTTATGATGCTGGTCGATGCAAATTGCGAGCAGCGGCACAGCCTCGACTGGTACGCGTCAGAGATGTGTCTGACCACCCGATATGTGGCAAATACCGTCAAGCAGACGCTGGGCATAACTGCAAGCAGTTGCATTGAACGTGCACTTGTCCAGCGAGCCAAAACCCTCCTGCTCACCACCACAATGCCCATCCAGGAGATAGCCGAACAGCTCGGTTTCCAGAATCAAAGCCACTTCGGCACTTTCTTCAAACGCCACGAAGGCGTAAGCCCCACAGCGTACCGCAAGCATCCGTAGGCAATATGGTATATGACATTATTTCTTGCCATTGCCATCTTATAGTTATTGTATCAATGGTATAGTAATAAACGCCCGCAACACAGTCATTTGTGCAGTTGTTGCAGATGTGCAGTTAATGCGGATTTCCGCGCCCGCTTAGAGCTATTGGGAGATATTCTGTGTTCTATCCTATTGCTTCAGCAAGTCGCAGATTTTGTCTTCCCTGATGATTTTTGGGGCGGACTTTCCGGCCAGCACCAGCACCTTCTTGCCGTTGCGGTAGATGTGCAGCTGCCGCGAGCGCACCACGGCCGTCAGCTCCGCATCGTCCTGCATCGCCATCCAAAGGTGGTGGTAGTCGCCGTCCTCGTCGAACAGCTTCTTCCGCAAGTGCGAGCACATATCGGTCGTGTCAATCGTCATCGTTTCCACGTTCTCAAGTCGTTGGCTTTATTCGTAGTGCCTTATCCTCACGTCTATCCCCTCGAGTTGGGCGGCTATGCCGCTTACGTCGGTATCGCTGTAATGATATGGGAACAGTACTTTGGGATTGACCTTCTTGGCGGCCTCAACCAGTTGGTCGGGCGTCATTGTGAAGGGTTGGTTGCAGGGGAGAAAGGCGATGTCTATCTCCTTGATGGCGTCCATTTCGGGTATCACCTCGGTGTCGCCGGCAATGTATATGCGCAATCCGTCGAGGGTCAGTATGTAACCGTTGTCGCGACCTTTGGGGTGGTATTGCTTGTGGCCTTCGGTGGTGTTGTATGCGGCTACCGCCTCGACGGCGATGTCGTCGGCAAGCACTTCCTTGTCCCCGTTTTTCATCGCGGTGCCGCTGCCGTATTTCTCGACGCAGGTCTTATTCATAATCAGTCGGGTGTTCTCTTTGGAGAGTAGCCGCAGCGCCGCCTCGTCGTAGTGGTCGAAATGGTCGTGGGTGACGAGGATAAAGTCGGCCTTGGGCATCGAGGCATAATCCACCGTGCGCCCGTTCAGATTGCTGCAGGGGTCGATTTCTATCTCTCGTCCGTCATATTCAATGCGGATGCAGGAGTGCATAAGTGCATGTATTCTAACGCTCTTGCCGCTCTTGGTGGTGAATACGTCTGTTTCGTATTGAGTGTCGGTTCCCGAGACTTCGATTGTTTGGGTGTCCGTCGGCTCTGATGTCGGAGTTTCTTGGTTGGCATGTCCGCAAGCCGCCATAGCTCCTGCGGCAAAAAGACAGATAATGGTGTTCTTCATATAGTTTGACTTTTGTGATATAACGTGAACATTTACTGATTATTGCCTTTTTTTACCTCAAGCACTAGGATGAACGGCGTGTTTTGTTCGGTTGCGGGATGAAAAGTTCGAATCCGTAGTGCCACTCGATGTAGTCGGCGTGGGCGGCGTGGGCTTTGATGGTGACGCCGGCAAACTGGTTTATCTTCTTCCCGAAGTGGAAAAACACTCCCAGTCGCTCGTACATCGGTATTGACACCGTCTCGTCTCGTCGTACGTAGTATCCCACCGAAAGCCTCACCGACATTATACCCCAGCGTGGCTCAAACGTGACGGCGACACCCAGATAAGGCGGTTTCGCCTTCTTCCTTTGAAACTCGTTGTAAAGACGCTCGGTGTGGCTGTTGTTGTACATCATGTCCAGGTTCACTCCGAATCCTATGCAGGGGTTGAGGTAGAAGGCATAGCCAATCTGCCCGGTGTAGGCGAAGTAGTAATCCTTTGTGGCCGCTATGTAGCGCGACTGCACCACCGCCGGGGCAAACGACCCCCATATACGGTGAAGCATTGGCGGTTTTATCTCCGTAAGCCCGGCGTCGAGCTGTAGGTCGGCGGCTTCGTCGAAGTCGAGCGTGTCGGCGCGGTTCTCGTTGACTATCGGCTCTCGACGTATGGGTTTCAGCCGGTAGCCGGCGGTGGCCAGCAGGTAGTTGAGCCCCTTGTTGGGCTTCTTCAGGTAGCCGTTTGACGAGTGGCTGAACCTCACCGAGAAAGTCAGGGCCGACTCGTCTGGCAGCGTCAAGCTGTAACCTGCCCCGAGATTGAAGATGCAGTTGAGGTAGGAGCCGATGAATTTGTTGAGGGTGTCGAGAGTACGCTCGTAGGGTTCGGTGAATAGCGCCAATCCCGCGCCTGTGTACCAAAACACCTCGTGGCTCAATCCCGCGGCCGTCTTTTTCGAGCGCCACACGGGGTTCTGCATCTGGAAGGCGAGGGCTATCCTGTCGCCGGCCACCCCGTCGAGGGTGTGCAGGTATTCGATATGTGTGCCGAATCGCGGATGGTTCCAAAAGCGTTTCCAGTATTCGGTTCCCGTCATCTGCCAGTCGGCGGCCGCCACAAATCCGAAGTCGGCGGCATGGGTGTAATCCAGCTCCGCACTGTTGGCCATCGTGCCGCCTGCGGCAAGCGAGAAGGTGTAGCGGGGCCTTGGGTCAACCGGCTTCAGCAACGGGTTGTCCTGTTGGGCTTGCGCCACCGCGGTGTGGGCAACGAGAAGCAGCGCGATGAAAAAGCAGCTTTTCGCATTGTGAATAGTGTGCTTGAAGTCCATACTGCCCGCTGACTGCTGTCTGCCGATTAAAAAATTCAAACTGTCCGCTGTCCGCCCACCATCTCCAAATATTCATCCTCAGATATGATGGGGATGCCGAGTTTCTCGGCTTTCTTGAGCTTCTCGGGCCCCATGCGCTCGCCGGCGAGGAGGTAGGAGGTCTTGGCCGAGAGCGAGCTGCTGACCTTGCCGCCGTGCTGCTCGATGTGGTTCTTTATCTCGTCGCGTGAGAAGCGTGAGAAGACTCCGCTGACCACGAAGGTCTTGCCTTCCAGCGCATTCGACACCTTGGTGGCAGCGCTTTTCATCTGAAGGCCTGCGGCACGAAGGCGCTCGACGATGTCGCGGTGGACGGGCGATTGGAAGTAGGCGTAGATTTGCTGTGCCGTCTTCTCGCCGATGTCATCGACTTGTGCGAGTTCGGCTTCGGAGGCGTTCATGAGGCTGTCGATGTCGCCGAAATAGCGTGCCAGCTTCTTGGCGCCCACTTCGCCCACAAACCTTATGCCGAGGGCGAAGAGCACCCGCTCGAAGGGCACTTGCTTCGACTGCTCGATGGCTGCCAGTATGTTGTCGGCGCCCTTGGCTTGGATACTTGATGTGTTGATATGTTTATCGGTTGATATGTTTTGACTGCAAGAACCTATCAACTTATCAACGTCCAACTTATCAACGGAGAGCCCTATGAGCTGCTCCTTGCGCAGGTCGTAGAGGTCGGCGATGTTGCGCACGAGGCCGCTGTTGTAAAGCATCTTGAGCCGCTCGGAGCCGAGCGTGTCGATGCGCATAGCCTTGCGGCTGACGAAATGTTCGAGGCGGCCGACTATCTGTGGCGGACATCCGTCTTGGTTGGGGCAGTAGAATCCGGCTTCGCCTTCCTCCCTCACGAGGGTGGCTCCACATTCGGGGCAGGTGCGTATGAACTCTACCGCTCGGCTCGCATCCGTGCGTTTCTCCATATCGACGCCTACGATCTTGGGTATTATCTCGCCGCCTTTCTCGACGAGCAGCCAGTCGCCTTGGTGGATGTCCATCTTCTCGATGAAGTCGGCGTTGTTGAGGGTGGCGCGCTGCACGGTGGTGCCGCCCAGCTGCACGGGTTCCATCACCGCCACGGGCGTGATGACGCCTGTGCGTCCAACCTGGTAGCTGATGTCAATCAGCGGAGTGGACACTCGTGCGGCCTTGAACTTGTAGGCGATGGCCCATCGGGGCGACTTGGCGGTGAGCCCCAGGCGATCCCACAAGGGCACCTGGTTCACTTTGATAACGATGCCGTCGATGCCGTAGGGAAGGTTCCACCGAGCGGTGTCCCAGTAGTCGATGAAGGCTTTGATTTCTTCAATATTGCGGCACACCTTGATGTATGGCTGTACGTTGAAGCCCATCTGCTTGGCGGCTTCGAGGCGTCCGAAATGTGTCTGCATGACAGAGCCCTCAAGGTCGTTGCCCATGACGAAATAGGCGCAGAACTGCAGCTTGCGTTTGGCGCACTCGCGAGAATCCTGCAGCTTCAGCGAGCCGCTGGCTGCGTTGCGGGGGTTGGCGAACGGCTCGTCGCCGTCAATCTCGCGCTGGCGGTTCATCTCCTCGAAGGCATCGAAGGGATATACCACTTCGCCGCGCACTTCGAAGTCGGCAGGGTAGGGGGCATGCAGCTGCAGCGGTATGGTGGCGATGGTGCGGGCGTTGGATGTGATGTCGTCGCCCACGGAGCCGTTGCCTCGGGTGATGGCTTGCGTCAGCACTCCCTCTTTGTAGGTGAGCCCTATGGCGAGGCCGTCGTATTTCAGCTCGCAGGTGTAGTCGAACGGCTCGTCGCCGAGCAGCTTGCGGGTGCGGGCTTCAAACTCTACGATTTCTTCTATCGAATAGGTGTTGCCGAGTGAGAGCATGGGGAACCGATGCTCCACCTGGCGGAAGGTCTTGTTCACCTCGCCTCCCACACGCTGGGTGGGGGAGGTGGCTTTCTTCAGCTCGGGGTACTGTTTCTCCAGGTCGATGAGTTCGCGCAGCAGGGCGTCGAACTCGTAGTCGCTCACCAGCGAGGTGTCGTTCATGTAGTACTCATAGTTGTACTTCTCTATGAGTTTGCTGAGCTCCTCAACCCGCAGTCGAGCATCGTTTATGTCTATATTGCCAAAGAGATCCATTTTCAATTTTCAATTTCCCATTCTCCTGTGAAGTTGCAGGCGGCGGGGCCGGTGAGGGTTACGTTGCGGTATGCTTTGCCGTCGGCATCGAATCCCACTTTGAAGTCGCCGCCGCGGGTGCGTATGTTGTGGTTGCCGCTCACTATGGCGCAGGCGGTCACTCCAGTGCCGCAGCTCCAAGTCTCGTCCTCGACGCCGCGTTCGTAGGTGCGCACCATCAGAGAACCGTCGGGTGCGTCGCAGATGAAGTTGACGTTGGCCCCTTCCGCTCCCAAGTCGCGATGGTGACGCAGCCGGCAGCCTTCGGACTTCACGTCGATAGAGTCGATGTCCTCGACCCGTTGCACGTAGTGCGGCACTCCGGTGTTGAGCAGCCATCCGTCGAGCACTCGTCTTATGCTGTCGGCCGCCACATCTTTCATCCCGAGTCGTACAAGGCCGTAGCGTTCGGTGTCGTTCCACACCACAATCTCTGCCGTATGCATCCCGTCGTCGGCACGGAAGGAGGTCTTGTTGTCGATAACGCCGAGCAGGTGGGCGAAAGCCACAATGCAGCGTCCGCCGTTGCCGCACATGGTGGCGGTGTGCCCGTCGCTGTTGTAGTAGCGCATGCGGAAGTCGCCATCGTCGGCCGACCTGGGTCTTTCGAGCATTATCAACCCGTCGGCACCCACGCCGATACGACGATGGCAGATGCGCTCTATCTGTTTGGCATCGAGGCTTATCTCTCCCTTGCGGTTGTCCACCATCACAAAGTCGTTGCCCGCTCCGTCGAATTTATAGAAGTGTATCATTTGGGTGGATGGTGATTAGTGAATAGTGAATAGTGAATGGTGATTAGTGATTAGTGATTAGTGAATTGACAATAGTGATTTTTTTGTGACCTGTGAGTTTTTTTTGTGACCTGTGACCTGTGACCTGTGACCTGTGACCTGTGACCTGTTAGATGTGAGGGGTGACTTGAAACTAAAAACTTGAAACTAAAAACTAAAAACTAAAAACTTGAAACTAAAAACTAAAAACTAACTGTCCTCTGCCAGCTGTTTGCGTGTCAGGAACACCAGCAGCGAGGTGATTACTATCGAACAGAATATCACAGAGTAAACAATGTATTTTATAGTTGTGGCGCCGGGAATGATGTTGTATCCTGCTTCGATGTTCACTCTCTCCGGCATCGAGGCCAATACGGCTGCCACAAGTCCTTTGGGTATCATCATCGACACCACAAGCCGCTCCGATTTGGTGTTCTCACGCCCAACAACGCTAAGCAGAGCAAACCTCAACACAAACAGCACCATGGTAATCATCAATCCGTAAAGCAGTTCCGTCGTGTTTGTGAACGGTATTGATATGCCGACATAGACGAAGAAGTAGCTCTTGAGGATGAACACTATCTCTTTGAAAAAACTTTTCTCTTCGGTGCGTAGCGGGTGCATCTTGTCGAGCTTCATGGCTCCGAGCAGCGGCATGCGGAAATACGACACGTTGCCCAGCACTATGCCGAAGGCCAACGCCGCTATCGCCCCACTGTATCCCAGCATCTCGGCGATGCCGTATATCACGAACACGAAGGCGGGCGTGAGGAACATGGAGTTCTGCAGCTTGCGCACTCGGTCGAGCAACCCTGCCCACAGAACGCCGCCGGCCAAGCCGAGGAGGAGTGCGAAAAGGATGCCTCCGATGACACGAAACACCATCCCCGTAATGCCCATCGCGCTCATGTTGGGGACGGTGGATATTTCGAGGGTGGCGATGGTCACCACAATACAGAGCACACCGCTGGCTGCCGATTCGAGGGTGAGCACCATGCGTGCTTTCTCGCTAACCTTCAGCTGGTTGACAAGTGGTATCACTATGGCGGCGGCGGTGCCTGACACGATGGAGCCGGCCAGCAGCGAGGCAAGCCAATCGATATGGAGCACATAGTGGGAGAAGCAGATTACGGCCGCCATCGAGAGGATAAACGACATGATGGTCACCTGCACCATTCCCTTCCAATACCGCCGTATGGTGTCGATGCTCAGGTCCAATCCGCTGTCGAACAGTATGAAAAGCAGGGTGAGCGAGGAGAATATCGCTCCGATACTCTCCAGGTCTTTGGGATGCACAACCCCCAATACGGGCCCCACAATGATGCCGATGCCCATAAGCAGCACGACATCGGGAATCAGTCTTCGGCTGAAGAGAGCCGAGAATAGGTGAGCGCTGAAGATAAGCAGACCTAATATTATGAATGTAGAACCCAAAGAAAACTAAAAACTTGAAACTAAAAACTAAAAACTTGTGCCGAAGGCCATGAGCACCGCTGAAATGCGAAGCATTCATGAGCACGTCTTTATAATATCAAATCAAGCGAATAAATAAATAAAATGAAGCGAATAAACTAAAAACTAAAAACTTGAAACTAAAAACTAAAAACTTGAAACTAAAAACTTGAAACTAAAAACTAAATGTCTATATCAGGGAGTATTTTGCGAAGGGATGCCAGTTCGGGGTTTATTTTCATCATCGCCTCATACTTCTCGCCCGACTGGTAAGGCTTGGCGGCTCGTTCTTCCGCTTTGATGACTATCTTGGGCGTCAGTTCCTGGCAGCCGCAGTAGTGCCGCAACCGGCTCATAATCTCGGGCAGCTCCTTCTTTACCTCATGTTCGGCAAAGCTGCTGGTCAGGGTGATGACTACGGTCTTCCCGTCTGCGTCCAGTTCGGGTTTCACTCCTTTCAGAAAGGAGGCTTTTTTCTCGGGTTCCGAGAATGTTGCAAGGTTTTCGGGTGTCCACAGCTTTTCCCAGTGGTCTTCGAGTGTCGCTTGAGTGATTTGATTTTTTTCAGCCGTCTTGTCGCTGGTTGTTTTTGTCGGCGATTGCCTTTCGTCACCTTCTATGGCGTAAGGGGATGCCATTGACAGAATACCGGGCTTCACCCTCTTTTGCGTGTCGCCCTCATCGTCGGATTTTCTCTCCGCCTCGTTCTCCGCGAACGGTTCTGCCATTGTCAGCAACTTGGCTTTTGCCGTCGATTCACTTTTGTCAACGGTTTTTTGCCCACTCTCCGCCGTAACCTCTTTGCTCACTGCGGCTTGGGTTGTGATGGTTGTTATATGTCCCGCCTCAGGCGATCTTGCAATCTAACTTGGCTGGATGCCTATCGGTTGCTGGTTTACCGAGCATAGCTTCATCAGGCATACTTCGGTGAACAACCTCTTATTGTTCGAGTCGCGATAGCGGTATTCGCAGTCGCTGGCAATGGACAGATATTGCAGCAGCAGCCGTACCCCGCATTTGCTCGACTGCTCGCCATAGCGTGCTCGGTCGTTGTCAGACACTTCGAGCAATGGATGTGTTGCAGGGTCGATGGCCACCATCAGGTTGCGAAGGTGTTCGCACAAGCCCGTGATGAAATGCTGTCCGTCAAACCCTTTGTCAAGTATCTCCTTGTACAGAATGAGGGTGTTGGCAATGTCGCCCTTCAAGAAGTTGTCCACCATGCGGAAAAAGTAGCCGCTGTCGAGCATGTTGAGGTTCTGAAGGCAGGCCTCGCGGGTCATGTTGCCGCCCGTGAAGCTCACCAGCTGGTCGAACGTCGAGAGAGCGTCGCGCATACCTCCGTCCGCCTTGCGGGCAATCAGGTGCAGCACATCGCCCTCGCAGGTGACGCCTTCGCTTTTTGCAACATAACTCAGGTGGTTGACAATGTCCTGCAGCGAGATGCGGTTGAAGTCGAACACCTGGCATCTGGAGAGTATGGTCGGTATTATCTTGTGCTTCTCGGTTGTGGCAAGGATGAACTTCGCGTATGCCGGTGGCTCTTCGAGGGTTTTGAGCAGCGCATTGAAGGCGCTTTGCGACAGCATGTGTACCTCGTCGATTATATACACCTTGTATTTCCCCGTCTGTGGAGGGATGGAGACTTGACGGATGAGTTCCCTTGCGTCATCCACACCCGAGTTAGAGGCGGCGTCGAGCTCGAAGATGTTCATCGAGGTGCCGTTGTTGAAGTCGTTGCAGGAAGGACAGGAGTTGCAGGGCTCCAAGTTTTCGCCGAAGTTCTCGCAGTTTATAGCTTTGGCCAAGATTCTGGCGCAGGTGGTCTTGCCTACGCCTCTAGGACCGCAGAAGAGGAAAGCCTGCGCCAGTTTTCCATGCTTTATGGCGTTCTGCAGCGTCGAAGTGATATGCTCCTGTCCGACGACCGAACGGAACGTGTCGGGACGGTACTTGCGTGCTGATACAATGTAGTTTTCCATATACCGATAAGTGTAAAAAGAAAATACAAAAATAATAAAAAAAATAAAAATAGTGACCAGTGACCAGAACATAGTGACCAGATGCAGGTCACAGGTCACTGTGTAGTGTGACCAGTGAGCTGAACATAGTGACCAAATACAGGACACAGGAAACTGTGTAGTGTAACCAGTGACCAGAACATAGTGACCAGATACAGGTCACAGGTCACAGATCACAGGTCACGGATGTTTATTGTGCGCTGAGACGCTTCCAGATACACTTCTCGCTGAAGGCCATGAAGGTTCCGCGAATCTGCAGGCGGCCGTCGTCGAGAAAGTGTGCGTCCATGTTGGCTCGCACGCCACGCTGCGGGTCATACACCTTCGTGCCGTTCCACTCGTGTTTGTCGGCGTCGTACTTCAACCCGTCGAAGAGGACTGCCTGGTCGAGCGGCAAGGAGCGCAGCTTTTTGTTGGGGTTCTTTTTGTCGAGGCGTTTGTTGCCGTCCTTGTCCTTATCGACCTCGGCCCATATCACCTGGCCGCGGTAGGTTCCGTCGCTCAGTTTGACCACCTTGGCTTTGAAGTGGTCTTTGTTTTGCCATGCCTCATATATGCCGATGATATTGTCACCCCCATCGTTGAGCTTGTTCTGGGCAGCCACCGTGTTGACGGACAAGAGGGCGGCTATGGAAAAAAATATAAGGAATGGCTTCATGTAAACAAGGATGTTTGGTGATTAATGATTAATAGTGACCAGAACATAGTGACCAGATACAGGTCACAATTCACACTACATAATCAGCATTGCGTCGCCGTAGGTGCCGAAGTGGTATTTTTCTTTTATCGCCGTCTGGTAGGCCTTCATGATCAGTTCCGGGCCGCCAAAGGTGCAAGCGAGGATGAACATGGACGACATCGAAGGGTGGAATCCCGTGATGAAACGGTCGGCGATGGTGAAATTGTAGGGTGGGAATATGAATTTGTTGCTCCATCCATCGTAGGGGCTTATCTTGCCGGGTATCGTCACCGCCGTCTCGAGCGCCTTCATAGTCGTGACGCCGACGGCACAGACGTGGTGTCCCTCGGCGATGGCGGTGTTGACGATGTCGCAGGTTTCCTGTCCGAGATGCATCTCCTCAGCGTCCATACGGTGCTTGGAGAGGTCTTCGACCTCGATGGGTTTGAAGTTGCCGATTCCCGCATGCAGCGTCAGCTCTGTCCAGATGACGTCGTTCAGCTCCAGGCGTTTCAGCAGTTCACGGCTGAAATGGAAACCAGCCGACGGAGCGGCCATCGCACCCTCGACCTTCGCGTAGTATGTCTGGTAGCGCTCGGCGTCTTCTTTCTCTATGTCGCGAAGTTTGCGCAGCTCGTCGGGTAGGGGAGTGGTGCCGATGCGTTTGACGGCGGCCATGAAGTCGTCGTGAGAACCCTCGTAAAGGAACCTCACGGTGCGTCCGCGCGACGTGGTGTTGTCTATCACCTCCGCCACAAGTTCGTCGCCGGCACCGAAATAGAGCTTGTTACCGATACGGATTTTACGTGCTGGATCGACTATCACGTCCCACAGCCTTGTCTCCTCGTTCAGCTCCCTCAGGAGGAACACGGTGATGCTGGCTCCGGTTTTCTCCTTCTCGCCCTTCAGCAGCGAGGGCATCACCTTCGTGTTGTTCGCCACAATCACGTCGCGGGGCTCTATATATTCGACGATATCTTTGAATATTCGATGTTCTATTTCCCCCGTTTCGCGGTGAACCACCATCAGTCGCGACTCGTCGCGGTATTTGGCAGGCTTCAGCGCTATCAAATCCTTTGGCATCGAATACCGGAATTGCGATAACTTCATGTGATTAGTGATTAGTGATTAGACTTTTGTGAATAGTGAATTGACAAATGTGATTAGACTTTTGTGAATTGTGAATAGTGACTATTGATTCGTCAAATCCGTATTGCCTATTAACACTTCACAATTCACTATTATCAAACTCATTTTACGTGAAAAAATTGTTTTAAGTTTCATGATTTTTCTTTTTACTTGACCAAAAAAACTTCCATCTGGCAAAAAAATGTTATTTTTGCAGTTTGGAGTTGTTACTTATAATAGTGACCAGTGACCCTAACATGGTGACCAGATACAGGTCACAGGTCACTAACCACCCGACAACATATCAATATAAAACATACAATGGGAAGAGCATTTGAATACCGTAAGGCACGTAAACTGAAACGTTGGGGCAACATGGCTCGCACGTTCACCAAGATTGGCAAGGAGATAGAGATGGCGGTTAAGGCCGGCGGCCCCGACCCTGCGTCAAACCTGCGACTCCGCTTGCTCATTCAGACAGCAAAGAACGAGAGTATGCCAAAAGACAACGTCGAACGCGCCATCAAGCGTGCCACCTCGAAGGACACCTCCGACTACAAAGAGGTTGTATATGACGGCAAGGGTCCCCACGGCACCGCCTTCGTGGTCGAAACAGCTACAGACAACCCGACACGCACTGTCGCCAATATCCGTGCCGCTTTCGTCCGTGGCAAGGGCGAGCTGGGCACCATGGGTATGAACGACTTCCTGTTCGAACGCAAGTGCTCTTTCGTGGTCGCCTACAAAGAGGGTATCGACATGGACGAGTTGGAACTCGAACTCATCGACTGCGACATCGACGAGGTGTTCCGCGACGAGGACGAGATAATGATCTACGCCGACTTCAAGAACTACGGCCCCATATCTAAATATCTTGAGGACAACGGCTATGAGATAAAGTCGTTCAAGTTCGAGCGCATCCCGCTGACGATGCGTGAACTCTCGCCCGAAGAACAAGAGGATGTGAACGCCCTCATCGAACGCCTCGAAAACGACGACGACGTGGTCAACGTGTTCCATAATATGGCGTGAGTGCGTGCCCGCACTTGAGTATTAAGTTTCAAGTTTCAAGTTTTTAGTTTCAAGGTTCGAATTAATATGGCACCGCTTGCAGAAATACTCCGTCCGAAGTCGCTTGACGACTATGTCGGGCAGAGCCACCTTGTGGGCAAAGGGGCTGTGCTGCGCACCTTGATAGAGAGCGGCCGCATACCCTCGATGATATTCTGGGGTCCTCCGGGTACAGGCAAGACCACCCTCGCCGGCATCATCGCCAACCAGCTCGCCCGTCCGTTCCACACCCTCAGCGCCATCTCCAGCGGCGTGAAGGAGGTGCGTGAGGTGATAGAGAAAGCCCAAAGTGAAGAAGGTGCCATCCTCTTCATCGACGAAATCCACCGCTTCAACAAAAGCCAGCAGGACTCGTTGCTCGGTGCCGTCGAGCGAGGCGTCATCACCCTCATCGGCGCCACCACCGAGAACCCATCCTTTGAGGTTATATCAGCTTTGTTGTCACGTTGTCAGGTATATGTGCTGAAAGAATTTGGCGAGGAGGATATGAACGACCTCCTTGACCGAGCCGTCAAACACTACGCCACACTGCAGCGCACCGTCATACTCAAAGAACGCGACGCCTTGATGCGAATCAGCGGCGGCGACGGACGCAAACTCCTCAACGCGCTTGAGCTGGTGGTGTCGAAAGACCTGTCGCCCACAGTGGAGATAGACAACCGCAAGGTGACCGAGACCATACAGCAGAACCTCGCCTACTACGACAAGCAGGGCGAGATGCACTACGACATCATCTCAGCCTTCATCAAGTCGATGCGGGGCAGCGACCCCAACGGCGCCGTCTATTGGCTCGCCCGCATGATAGAGGGGGGAGAAGACCCTCTCTTCATCGCACGACGCATGCTCATCTTCGCCTCCGAGGACATATCCAACGCCAATCCCAACGCTCTACTGCTCGCCAACGCCTGCTTTGAGGCGGTAAGCAAGATCGGCTACCCTGAATGCCGTATAACCCTCTCGCAGTGTGCTGTCTATCTCGCTTGCTCCGTCAAGAGCAACTCCACCTATATGGCCCTCAACGAGGCCCAGTCGGCCATTCGTCGCTTCGGCGACCTGCCCGTCCCACTTCACATACGCAACGCACCCACCAAACTCATGAAACAGATGGGCTACAGCGACGGATATAAGTATGCACACGACTATCAGGGTAATTTCGCCCAGCAGGAATACCTGCCGCAGGAACTTGCAGGCAGCCGTTTCTACACCCCAGGCGAGAACGCCCGCGAGAACGACACCCGCAAACTCCTCCACGCCCGTTGGGGCGAAAAATACGGATATTGATGGCCGACGCACTCCTTTCTGTTGAAAATCTCTCCAAGTCTTTCGGCGACAAGATGTTGTTCGACAACATCTCCTTTGGAGTCAACGCCGGACAGAAGACAGCTCTCATTGCCCGCAACGGATACGGCAAATCCACCCTGCTCAACATTCTCACTGGCAGCGTGTTGCCCGATGACGGTCGTGTCACCTTCGCCGCCAGCACCCGCATGGCTTACCTGCCACAGAATCCCGTCACCGACGGACAACTCTCGGTACGTCAGTACATCTATTCGGCCCATCCTCACGAGAACGAGGAACCCTGGTCGTTCGAGCAGCGGGTGGAGGAGTTGCTCAGCCGCCTCAATATAACCAACCTCGACAAACCTCTCAACCAGATGAGCGGCGGCGAGCAGAAGAAAGTAGCCCTCTCACGCATACTCCTCGACGACGTCAACTTCCTCATCCTCGACGAGCCCACCAACCACCTCGACATCTCAATGATAGAGTGGCTCGAGGAATTCCTCGCCAAGCAGCGCCTTGCCATATTCCTCGTCAGCCACGACCGCTACTTCATCGACCATGTCTGCGACGACATCATCGAGCTCGACAACAGCCAGCTGTACCGCTATCGAGGCGATTTCGCCTATTACATAGAGAAGAAGGCCGAACGAGAGGCGATAGAGAAGGCGGAAGTTGATAAGGCTCGCAGCCTCTATCGCACAGAACTTGAGTGGATGCGCCGTATGCCACAGGCACGAGGTACCAAGTCGAAAGCCCGCATAGACGCTTTCTACGAACTGCAAGCCAAAGCCCGCACCCGTTTCGACGAGGAGAAGCCCGAACTCTCCGTAAAGACCGAGCGTATCGGAGGCAAGATACTCGAACTCTACAATATTACCAAGCATTTCGACGGACGTTGTCTGCTTGACGATTTCTCGTACGTCTTCAAACGGGGTGAGAAAATCGGCATTGTCGGGCCTAACGGCATCGGGAAATCGACACTCCTCAACATAATGACCGAAAGCGAGCGACCCGACAGCGGCCGAGTTATCGTGGGTCAGACCATCCAGTTCGGCTACTACACCCAGTCGGGCCTTCGCGAGAAAGACGACAAGCGGGTGTTGGACATCGTGAAGGATGTGGCCGAAGTCATCGAACTCGAGGGTGGCAAGAAGATGACCGCACACCAGTTTCTCAGCTATTTCGGATTTGACGACACCACGCAGTACAACTATTTCGGGAACCTCAGCGGCGGCGAGCGCCGTCGGCTCTACCTGCTGAAGATACTGATGGCCAACCCCAACTTCCTCATCCTCGACGAGCCCACCAACGACCTGGATATCTACACCCTGCAGATATTGGAGCAGTTTCTGCGTGGATACAAGGGCTGTCTGGTGATAGTGAGCCACGACCGCAGTTTCATGGATCATATAGTTGACCATCTGTTTGTATTCGAAGAAGGCGGTGTGATACGTGACTATCACAGCAACTATACCGACTATATGCTTGAGCGGGAAAGGCGTCGCAAGGCCGAGAATGCCGTCAAGCGTGAGGAGAAGCCGCAGTATGAACGTCCCAAACCCTCCAAGCGGAAGGCCTCATATAAAGAGCAGAAAGAATACGAGAGTCTCACCGCCGAGATAGAGACGTTGAACAACGAAAAACAGCAGCTTGAAGCCACCCTTGCTGGTTCAGCCGATCAAGCTGCTGTGATTGAAGCCTCCCAGAGAATAGGGGAGGTGATTGCCCTTTTGGATGAGAAAGAACTGCGTTGGCTGGAGTTGGACGAGATAGTGAACGGCTAAAACCTTCCGTGAGCGCCGCCACCTCCGAAGCTTCCTCCGCCGAATCCTCCGAACCCCCCGCTGCTGAAACCACCCGAGGAGCCGCCGAAACCGCCTCCCCAGTAGCCGCCCGTATGCGAGCCTCCTGTAAACGGAGTGCCGGTTCCGGTTCCTTTCCCGCCACTCTTTTTTGCCACCCAAGCCAGCAGCAGGAGTACCAGCACTATGGTGCCAATGGTGATGAGCAACCCGAAGAGAGCCTCGCGGTTTTCCTTGCGCCTATACTCTTTATAGCTGTATTCACCGCGGCATACGGGTTCTATCACGTCGAGGGCCTTGGTGAGTGCTTTGTAGTAGTTGCCGTTGGCGAGCGCGTCAATCATCTCGTCGTCGATGATATGCTTGCAGAAAGCGTCGGGCAGCGCCCCTTCAAGACCGTAGCCAGGCAGCAGCGCCACATCGCCGTAGGGCTCCTCGTCGCATTTTGACTTGATGAGGATTACCAGCCCGTTCTTCAGATCCTTCTGCCCTACGCCCCATTTGGTGCCGATGCGGGTGCCGACATCCATGATCTCGCCGCCATGCAGAGTGGGGGTGATGATGACGAGTATCTGGTTGGAGGTGCTGTCGTTGAAGGCCACCAGCCGCTGTTCGAGCATTTCGACCTCGTCGGCCGAAAGCTCACCTGCATAGTCGTTCACCAGACGGTTGGTCGGTTCGGGACACCAGGCCTCCTGAGCCTGCAGCGGAAACAAGGTCACCGCCATCGTGAGGAGGAGTATGAAGAGACGTTTCATTAGGGTGTAAAGGTGTTGGGATGTTGATATGTTGATAGGTGTGAAGATGTGAATTTGTGATGGTTGATGCTCTGTGCGAGCACGCACTTAGAAGTCGAATTCCACCTTCACAGGTTCGTCGCTACCTTCAGGTGCGGTGAAGTAACCTTTCTTCTGGAAGCCGCTTATGCCGGCCACGATGTTGTTGGGGAATCGACGGAGCGATTTGTTGTATTCGGCGACAGCGTCGTTGAATTTGGCACGTTCGGTGGTGATGCGGTTCTCCGTACCTTCGAGCTGCACCTGTAGGTCTTGGAATCCTTTGGTGGCAGTCAGTTCAGGATAGCGCTCGACGATGACGTTCAATCCGCGGCTGAGGGCACCCGTGAGGTTGTCCTGAGCTTTCTGGAACTGGGCGACGTTTTCCTCGGTTAGGTTGTTGGCGTCCACCTGCACAGAGGTGGCTTTGGCGCGAGCCTCGATGACTTCGGTGAGGGTTCCCTTCTCATAGTTGGCTGCTCCCTGAACGGTGGCTACCAGCTGGGGGATGAGGTCAGCACGACGTTTATAGACGTTCTCCACCTGACTCCAGGCGTTGGAGACGTTCTCTTCGCCGTTGACTAGTTTGTTGTACACTCCGACTCCCCAGAGCACGCCGATGGCAACCACAGCAATGATTGCAATGATAATTAATGTTCCTTTTTTCATGTGTTTAGTTATTTTAGATTTATTTTTATATTTTATTTGACATCAATGATGTGAATTGAAAATGTAACTTTTTTTTAGGCCTATATGAACGTGAACCCCAATTTAAGTCACGATGTTTGACTCTCCTTGAGCCTCAAATCCCTATCCCCCCGCTGGCCAACTGACAGTTGTCCGGTGACCATTTGTTGGAAACGGGGATGCTTTCGCCCTGTATGACAATGTGGTTCTTATCGAAACTGGTTATTTCGGAGGTGCGCACTATGTGTGATTTGTGTACTCTCGCAAACTGGTCCTTGGGCAGCATGTCTATCACCTTTTTCATCCTCATCAGAGAGACCGTTGTACTGCCGTCACGGCGTATGATTTTCACATAATCCTTCAGCCCTTCAATCCGCACTATTTGGTCAATCGGTATGTTGGTTGTCTGGCGCCCGACCTTCACCTGCAATATGGCGTCTGTCTGCGACTGCCTCATAAGACTCTCGGCTTCCGCTGCTTTCCGCTCCTTTTCGAAGTAGGTGAGCGCCTTTTGAACGGCTTCCAGGAAGTCGTCGTAGCTGATGGGTTTTAGGAGAAAGTCGATGGCTGAGACTTTGAAACCGTCGAGCGCATAGCGCGAATAGGCAGTCGTAAAGATGACCTTGGTGGTCGGTGGTAGCTGACGCGACAGTTCGATACCGTTGACTTGTGGCATTTCTATGTCGGAAAAAAGAAGCATCGGCAGTTCACCTCGTTTTATGTCAACGAGTAGCAGTTCGGGGTCGAGATAGCTTTTTACATGCTGCAACGTATCTGTCCTCTGCACATACGATTCAATCAGTTGAAGTGCCAGAGGTTCGTCTTCGACTATGGAGCAGGTCACGGTCATGCTGTAGGCTTATTGATATAGGTAGCGACGGATCTTCAGGGTGGCGGTCTTTTTGAAAGGCTCATCCATTAGTTGCACTGCGGCGATTTGGCTTTGTACGCTAACTCGCTTGTTGACAAAGTCGCGTATGTTGTCGGTGATATTACTGAGCTTGTTGTTGATCGATTTGTTGAGGCGTGCCTTGAAATTTTCGTCGAGTTGAATGAGAGCCACGAGCTGTCTGTCACGTTTCACCACGAGAGATTCGATGACGCTGGGGTAGGTGTTGATTACCTGCTCGATCTCTTCGGGGTAGATGTTTTCGCCAGAAGGGCCGAGAATCATGCTGCCCAGACGCCCTTTGATGTAGAGGCGTCCCAGTTTGTCACGGCAAGCAAGGTCGCCGGTATGGTACCAGCCGTCTTCTGTCAACACGCTGGCCGTGCGTTCGGGGTCTTTGAAGTAGCCGAGCATGACGTTGGGGCCTCTGGCTATGATTTCGCCAATGCCCGTCTTGGGGTTTACATCGGCCAGGTCAACCTCCACTCCGTAGGCGGCAACTCCGATGGACCCAACCTTGGTGTGGTGCACACAGGCGTTCGTTATAAGTGGTGCTGTCTCGGTCGTGCCGTATCCGATGGCGTAGTTGAAATGGCTTTTTTTGAGAAACTCTTCTACCTCTGGGTTGAGCTTTGCTCCCCCTATGCCGAAGAACTTGATTTTGCCTCCTGTCTGTTTCTTTAGAGTGATGCCTATGAGTGTGTACATAAGCCACGGGGCGTGCTTTTGGATACTCTTCAGCCTTGGGCTTTCGTCTATGCGCCGTAGGATGGCTTTGTGCAGTTTCTCGGCAACCAGCGGCACAGAGCAGATGATGGTCGGCCGCACCTTTTTCATCGTCGGGATAAGTATTGACGGGGTGGGCATCTCTCTCAGGTAGTAAACGGCCGCTCCTACTGAAAGTGGATAGAGCATGCCGAAGGCCATCTCGTAGGCGTGGGCCATGGGAAGGATTGATAGCCAGCGGTCCTTCCTTGTGGCCGGTTGTGCGTGCCGTGCCTCCAGCACACTGTGGTACAGGTTGCCGTGGCTTAGCATAACGCCTTTGGCATTGCCTGATGTGCCCGAGGTGTAGATTATGGTTGCAAGTGTGTTGTCTGTAACCTTTGGCCTGTCTCCCGTCCCACCCATGGGGGGGGCGTCGCTTTGAAGGGGGGCGGTGCTGAAGTCGTCAATCCGTATGACTGCCTTTAACGTCGGATGGCTGCCAAGCTTGGAAAGCTGTTTGTTTGAAACAAATATGGCTTCACTCTCGGAGTGGTTTATGATATTATCGACCTCGAAGGCGGTTGAGCCTGGCAGTATAGGCACGGCAACTCTTCCGGCAGTTGTGACGGCAAAGAAAGCCACAGTCCAGTTCGGCATATTCTCGGCAAGTATGGCTACCTTTCCGCTCGGCGTAATCCCCCGACTGTCCAGCAGCGCCCTCACTTTTTCCACCTGTTTGCCGAAAGTCTCATAGGTGTACCGCTGTTCCCCGTTGGTGAACTGCCCCATCTGACAGTTCCCCCATCGGCGTAAACTGTTTTCAAGTATTGAGACCAGAGTTTTGTTAGTGCTATTGTTGTTCAAAATGTGTGGTGCTATTTTTTTCTTAGGTAGATTGTGTTGTATTGGTTCCAGTCTATCATCATGCGTCGGAAATCTTGGTATTGCCCGGGTTCGATGATGTCTTTGTCTAGTTTGAGCTGTTTGGCTATTTCGGTTTTGTCTCCGTTTTGCTTGATGCTGACGGATATTGAGCCGAGCCCTTCAATTGTGTATGCAACCTGGACTGGCTTTACGAGTGTCGCCTTCTCGTTGTCGATTGTGTATGTATAATCCTCATCGCATCGAGCAGCCTGCAGCGGTGTGGTCCGTTGCGACGGCAGGAACGAAGGATCGACGTCGATGGGGCAGTCTCTGGCGGGAATGGTATATACCACAAAGTCGCCGACAGTCTCCTTTTTGCAAGAATGGTTCTTCTCGGGTTTCCTCTGCGGTGTCTTTTGTGTGGCCGAGAACTGTAGCTGTTCGTCATCTACGACAACGCTGACAGTTCCCTCTCCGCTGCCGACAATGCTGAACCGCTTGTCGTCGGCTGTGAGTACTTGCTCTTCATTTACGGTGGTGTAGGCGTAGAAGCCGGCCTGCTGTAGCAGAGCTGCAAGCGTCTTGGCTTTCTCGTAAGGGGTGCCGCATCCACTTTGCCACACTTCAGCAGCTTCGGCGCTGCGATGGTTGAGGAGTGATGGTGGAATGTTATTGCAATGAATGTTATCGACAACATAGTCCCTCAATGCCTCCACTAGCAACATATTGCGTTCGTGCTGGCTGAGGTTGCCGAGTTTGCGTATTCTGACTCGTTCAGAGTTTATCAGTGGTATTGCATCGACAATCTTTCCTCTCACTTGTTTCATGTCGGGATTGACCGACTCTCGGTTCGAGAACCATACGGTGGGGTAGATGGTCTCTGCCGCTGGCAGGTAGTCGTCTCCGTAGGTCTGTTTGAGGTTGTTGGCCACTATGTGGAGGGTGTATTTGTCGTCCGGCTGCTTGATGTCGGCTCCGTTGGCCTCGAGGCGATAGTAGAACTCCATGTCGTACGGCTGGTCGATTATTATCTCGTATTTATCAACGGGGCAATCCTGTGTCAGTTGTATTTTCTGCTGGAGGATGTCGGTCTTTGACGTTATGGTGTAGTCGAGCACTATGGTGCAGTCGTATTCAAGCGCAGTGTGGACAATTGCCAGTTCGACGATGTCATTGAATCTGCCGCAACTCTCACATTGCGATGGCAGTTGCTCTACAAAGGCGTTTTCTGGCGTCTTCACTCGGCTGCCGTCCTTGCGTATTGTATAACTCTCGTTTATTGTAAGATTTTGGAATTTCGGGTTATATACCACGAATGTCTCGCCCTTGTCGGCGTATGCGGTTATGGCGCGGTTGCGAAGCAGTGTAAGCTCTTTGCGGTAGTTATACTCCGTCGTGCCGTCCCGTTTAACGGTATAGTGCTGTCTTATCAACTTATATCTTGCATCTGGTTTTTCGGTGCATTGCTCCTGTGCCGACATGTTTGGAACGAAAAGTCCCAACATCGCAAGAGTCATTACTAATAATCCCTTTCTCTTCATATAACTTGTTTTTACATTTGTCAATTCACACTTTCACAATTCACTATTGTCACTTCACCAACACAACGGGTTTGCTCGCTGTCTTGGTCTGGTTTTCTACTATCTGTCGGAATGTCGGCCACTCCCCGGCTTCGTATTTCCGTTTGTTGAGCGCCACCGTCTCCATTATCTCAAACACACTTCCGTGAATGTTGTATGCGAGCGAGTAACTGCCTGTTCTGTCGTTTATCGACGCTGGTACGGTGTATTGGCAGTCTTTGTATTCGTATGGCAGTGTTATGGTCTCTGTCATCCTGACCAGTCTTGAGCAGGCGTCGGCAAAGGGGTATTTCCTCTCCCTGACGCTGGTGTCGAACCTCAGGTGGCTCATCGCCCGGCTGAAGATGTTGCGCATGCTTATGGGGATGAATATGGCCTCGCTTTTTGAAACAACGGCATAGTTCGGTATTTCTATTTGATATACAATCTTTACGGGCTGCTTCAGGTAGTCTTCGGGGCGTGTGTGGTGTACGCTCTTCACCAGCGCCTGGGGGCATACGTTCAGTATCTCTCTCTCCAGTGCGTTGCGCCAGTCGGCCTGCCGTGCAAATATTCGTCTTACTGCTGCGTCGCTCTGCCCTTCGGCGGTTATGGTTATGGTGCCTGTCAAGGTGCCGTCTCGTTCTATCTTTGTGTCGGCGGCTATGTTGAGGTAGTGGTTTTCAGGCTTTGATACTGGTGTTTCCATGAGGTCTGCACCCTCCGGCAGCCCCATCAGGTAGCCCTGCTGTTGCTCGGCGCTGCTCCACAGCTCTCTCACGTTCGGCACCCATGTGGGGTCTAACAGTTCGTAGTTCCCGTTGCGTCGCTCCACCACACACACGCTGTGGTTGAATTGGTCGGCGGCTATACGGTCTATCCGCTCGCCTGCCATCGTCATCGCTGCGTAAGCCTTGAATCCCGCTGCCCTTAGCATTGCCACCAGCAGTCCTGCCTTGTCCTTGCACACTCCGCAGCGGTCTCTGAGATTCATCTCGGCATTGTGCAGTGTGTATCCCTCTCCCGTTCCCATGCTTATCCCGGCATAGCGCATGTTGTCGGCCACCCAGTGTGTCAGGCGGCTGATACTGTCCAGCTCGTCTTTGGCTCCAACCAGAATTATATCGACCTGCTTGAGCAGCTCTTTCGTAGCCTTGAAACTCCCATAGTCTTCGTTCACATTGTAGAACCATATCGACTTCGCCTCCCAGTTGCTGCTCGTCGAAAGCAATAGCTTGCACTCCACATCGTTGTGTGCCAACATCCCTCGTTCTGTCTTGATTGGCTTTATGTCGCGCTTGCTGAAGGTGTATATCGTCCTTTTCCCCTCCTTCTCTGTCTCTGTCTTCACCTTGCCGTTATACACCTCATAGCGCATCTCCTTTTCGGTCAGCGCGTTCACTCTGTACACCTTCAGGTCGATGGGTTCCGTGGCCCAGAATGGCACTATGTCGTAGAAGTGCCCTCTCATCGGCGGTATGTATTTCCCCTCGTCATCCCTGAGCAGTGCGTAAGTGAATCCTTTGCGGTAGGTGCGGTATTCTAACCTGTCGCCCACTGCCAGGTGTCCCACTTCGACCATCTTCTGCTTCGCACCCCAGTATATCAGCCTTGCCGGTGCCGTATAGTCATATATTTTCTTGTCCCTTTTCCCTCCAACCAGCGTGTCTTGCTTGCCGCTGATGCGGTGCACCACCACCAGTTGGAACTCCACGTATGCCGACAGTGGGTCGTAGTCCAGCTTTATCACACTGTTGTTCATACACCCTTTGTTCGTCTTCATCTCCACCATCTTGTGCCCATACACATGGCTCAGACCGCTGCTCTCCATATACACGTATGTCGAGTCGTACAGGGTGCGCTGGTTCTCTCCTTGGGCATAACAAACGGCTACCACCAAGGCCAGCACCGTCAAAAACATTTTTTTCTTTCTCATTATCTGTTGTTTTATTTGTTTCAAATTCAGCATCTGCCTTCTATCTGCTTTCGGTTCACACATGCTATGGTGCTTATGATTCTCGTAAAGAGCGTAAGGGCTATCGGCAGTATCGCCCTGTTGAACTGCTGCGGCCAGCCTGTCGCCATCATGCCTATCACGGCCAGCAGCATCGCAATCTGTATGAATGCCACTATGCGGTAGGCTGTAGCCTGCCCTCTCTCGTCACAGGTTTTTCTCCAGCGTATCCTCGCCCCAGCCAGGTAGAAGAACAGTGGGCTGGCCCACATCAGGTTGAGGTTCCATTTGGCACACCAGTGGGCCGAACAGAACCATAAGAACATCGCCACCAGCGAAAGCATGGCTGGCACCAGGAAGAGCGCTATGTCGAGCCACCCCAGCGTCCACCCTTTCTTCCTCCCTGCGATGCTCAAAACGGCCACGGCAAAGAAAATCAGCCAGAACGTGATCGTGGGCGACACACTCATCCTCAGGGGCTCTCTGCGGTCTTCCAGCAGCTTGACGGCAGGGGCTGCTATCCGCTCCCCGCTGCCTTTGGTCTTCAAGGTGTCAAACTGCCTCATCATCTCCATCGGCAGGAAGGCTCTTTCCCATGTCGAGCAGTCCCTGTCGCATCTCGCACCCAATGCCATGTCTATCGCCAGCCGCCACCATAGCTTGGTCTTCTCGTTGGTGCTATAGACTATCTCTCGGTAGCTCTTGCCCGTCCGGTCGTCGGTTCGATATGCTATTTCTCGGTGGTCTAACGACTTGCAGATGATGTCCCGTATCCTGGTGGCACAGTTGTCCCTGAAGAAATCATATCGGTACCACCGGTAATCCGGTTGGTAGTTGAATTCGAGCATTAGAAACAAGTTGCAGACCTCCTGTTGGCTTAGCATGAGCCGCTGCTCCCATACTGCCCTGCGTTGATGGGTGTAGTCGTTTATGAACGAGCGGTAGCTCTCTCTCGATATGCAGTAGTCGAGGGTTCTTGTGGCGAACTTCCACACGAAATGGGGCGTCGCGAAGTCAAAGGTGCCGTAGTTATACACCACATCGATGCCCGTGGCGGTGTCGCAGATATGCAGCGCACTGTGGCTGAACGAGGTGTATAGTTCGTTGCTGGGCTCGCAGGTCAGCAGTCCTGCCCACGCCGTGGGCGACAGCGGCAGTCGCGTCTCCTGGCCTTTCGCCCCCGTCAGGGCGACGCTCAGCGTGACGAGTATGGTTAGTATCTTTTTCATTGACATGTTGTTTTTTGTGGCCTACTGCTCTGTCACCATGACTTTCTTCACCGTGGTGCCTTGCGTGTTCGTTATTCTGAGCATGTACATTCCGGGAGCGAGTTGCGAGAGGTCTATCCGTCGGCCTTGGGCTTTTGTCAATGTCTGTCCCGTGACCGATATGACTTCAACCTCCGGCGTGGTCTCCGATTCGATGTTCACTATGCCTCTCGTCGGGTTGGGGTATATGGCTATGTCTCTCTTCGTTGCATTGTCGATGGCGTTGGGCTCCGGCTCCGGTTCCGGCTCCGGTTCCGGCTCTATGCTGAAGAAGGTGAGTTTGAAGTTCACGATGTTGTTCCCTACGCTTTCGGTCATGCTCACCGAGTCTATGGTGAAGTAGCTGCTGTCGCCCGTCCAGTAGGTCCGCAGTTCGGTGACGGCGGCAAGGTCGAGGTCGCCCTGTATGGTGTCGCAGTCCGAACCCGGACGCATCATCCAGAGTTTGTGGGGCGTGCCGCTGTTGTCAAACTCGGCGTTGTCGCCCGTGTCGTTCCATCGTGCCACGGTCAGGCCGCTCGCAGGCACCCCCTGGTCGAAAAAGTTCCCTTGGTCGCGCATCTCGAGCAGGAAACTGCCCTCCCCCTCTTCTCCATACGCTATCTTGTAGCACCGTGTGCCGTTGCCCAAGGTGTACCATCCGCTCTCCGTAAGCTCGGTGGGCTCGTCTCCTATGTTCAGGTATCTGTATTTCAACATATACGATGGCTGCTGGCGGTTGGGTCGGTCCATCATGTCCCATTCGCCGAGGGGCTCTACTCTTGTCCAGGCCTGTCTGTGGCTCATGTCCGGAAGCCCCAGCATCCTCATGGCTCCGTAGCAGTGGGCGCTCACGTCGGCGCTCTCGCCTACGATGGTGTAGTTGCCCACCGTGCGGCCGTTCAGTTTCGCGTTCCCGCCATACAATCCTGCCTCCGGCTTGCTGCCAATCCCTAATATCGGTATGCTGTCCTTGAATATGATGGTGAGCAGGTCTATATATCCATCGCCGTCGCCGTCTATGACTAAGTTATAGTCGATGATGCCCACCTCGCTCAGGGCCGCTATCATGTCGCCGATCAGTTCGTTCACCCTCATCGTGCGGTTCGATTCGCACAGGTAGCCGCCCATGTTGTCGTCCGAATAGGGCAGGTAGTGGCCGCGTGGGTTCGGGTCTATGTAGGCGATTATCGTGTCGTTCCACTCTCCGTTGGCCATGATTGTTCTCAGGTGTGTGTGCCGGTCGGTGGTCGCATAGACATAGTTGTGCAGCGTGAATCCCTCTCCGCCCTCGCTCTCAATGTCCGCCCTCAGGCTCGATGGCGTGCGGTCAAGCCTCTCCTGCTCGCCCTCAAACGACACACACACCGTCACGTTTCTCAGTTCCGTCCGGTTCGTGTCAACCGACTTGAAGTATGCCTGCCCGTTGTTGAAGCACGTCAGCGCGTTATCCACTTGGTCTGTAACATATAGTGGCGTGGCGTTGTACTGCCCCAGGGCGTAGTATATGCCCACCGGACGGGTCATCCCCGGGTTGTCGAAAGTCCTGAACACCGTGTCGCCCGGCTCTATGTGCACCTCCGTGGCGTCCAGCCAGCCGTAGAAGTCGTAGGTCTCCGGGCTATATACGTTCACCCCGATGTATCCGTCATACACCGTGTCGCCCACGTTGGCCACCGCATAGCTCCCCCTCACGTTGCCCCCCGTCTGGAAGTCCTCGCCGTCGAGGTCTATCCCTCTGACCAGCATCGGCATTGCCAGCGCGTTGTGTTCGGGCTCCACCCCCACCACCGCCTGCTGGCCGTAGTTGAACTCATAGCGCTCCGCCGGGTTCAGCATCGACACCGCGAAATAGCCGTCATACCAGCCTCCCCAGCCCCAGTTGATGTGAAAGTAGCCGTTGGTGTCGTATCCGTCAACGATGAATGCGTGACCGCCTCCGCCGATGCCCCGTGCCGTGTCTTCAATCGACTGGCCTCCGTAAAGCACCGGCCTGCCCCCGTCCATCTCGTTTTTCAGTATCGTCTGCCACTGGTTGAGCGAGTAGCTGTTGCGGTTCAGACAGTAGTTCGCCTTGTAGTGGAAGGCGTTCGTGAAGGCCGTCGAGGCGTGGGCGCTGTAGGCGCCGCTGCTGCCCGAGCAGTCGCTGTTGTACATCATATTGACGCTTACGCCGCATTGGTAGCACAGCGTGGCGACAGCTGCAATCTGCTCCTCCGTGCTGCTGTCGGTAAGCATGGGCGGCATGTTGTCCCAGTCGTATGTCGTGTTGGCGAAGTCCGCACTCAGCACCCCGTAGCGCCAGCAGTCATATTCCCCCTCGTGCGTGTAGCTGTTGCTCCCCATGCCGTGCTCCGGGAAATGCCAGTAACGCATAATCTGCGCCATGGCCGTCGCCACACACCCCGTGGTCGGATGCCCGCCCAGGTCCGCCAGTGTCGTGTCCTCCGGACACATGTTGTTGTATCCAATATATTGGCGCCAGCGCGAGTCAATCATCGGCGCCACCGTGTCGCCCGCCGCCTTCGTGCGTCCGTTGCGCTCTGACCGCTGGCCGTTGCCGACCGTCAGTCCCTGCGCTTTTGCAAACTCTATCTCCCTGTCATACTCACCCAGCCACCACAGCATCGCCGGCGGCAGCTCCCCTCCCATATCGCCCAGTGCAGGCACGCACCCGTAGGCAATCGTGCGACCGTCCGCCACCCTCTTCACCTCGAACCCCTCTTCACCCACATACAGCTTCACGTTCTGCAGTCCCGTCGCCATCTCCTTCATCGTCTGGCCCTGCACTTTAGTGACTGAAAAAAAATGCAAGCTTGCCACCGCAAGCAGAATCGATAAGACACGTTTATTCATAGGTCGGTATGTTTGATTTATTGATATGTTGATGGGTTTAAAAGGTTTTAAGGGGTTTAAGGGTTTGAAAGGTTTCTGGTCACTGGTCACTGGTCACAGGTCACAATTCACAGGTCACAATTAATCAAATGAAGTGAGTCAAACTAAAAACTAAAAACTAGAAACTTGAAACTAATTAACATGCACATCCATCTGCGGGAAGGGGATAGTGATGCCCTTCTCGTAGAAAGCCTTATACACGTTCTCCCTTATCCGCATCCACACCGTCCAGTAGTCCTCCGTCTTCACCCACATCCACATCGCTATGTCCACCGAGCTGTTCCCCAGTTCGCTCACAGCCAGCTTCGGCATCGGCTCTTTCAGTATCATCGGGTCGTTGTCTATGACCTCCATCAGTACCTCCTTCGCGAAATCGAGATCCGTCCCGTAGGCTACGCTCGCCACCACGTCCAGCCTTATCTGCGGCTGTTTGGTGTGGTTGGTCAGCGACGTCGTCGCCAGTTGCGAGTTGGGCACTATTATGGTCCTGCCGTTGAATGGCTGCATGAAAGTGTGGAAAATGCGTATCTCTTTGACGTAGCCCTTGTATGCCCCGCATTCTATGTAGTCGCCCACCTTGAACGGCTTCATCAGCAGTATGATAACCCCGCCGGCGAAGTTCTGCAGCGTCCCTTGAAGAGCCATGCCTACCGCCAGTCCCGCCGCACCCAGCACCGCTATGAACGATGTCGCCTTGATGCCTATGATGTCCATCACCATGATGACGAGCATCACCTTCAGCAGCACATCCACCAGCGACGCCAGGAACGTCTTCAGCGATGGCTCGGCATTGCGTCTCTCCAGCAGCTTCATGATGCTCTTCTTCAGCAGCTTCGTCAGCTTCAAGCCTATCCACAGCACCAATATCGCTATCAGCAGCTTCGGTATGAAACTCACCGTTAGGTCCGTCAGCGTCTTCAGCCCGTCTTTCAGCAGCGTGTTCTCCCCCGTAACCACATCTTTTATCTCTGCCAGGTTCATGTTGCTCAGGCTGTCTTTCACCGTCTGCGCCACGCTGTCCTGTGTCAGTATCGTCTGGGTGAATTCGTCCGTCGGCATCTCCGGTTTCCCCCCTGTCTTCTTCAGGGCTGCCGCCATTAATTGTGCGTCGTTGTCGTCAAGTAAAATCATAGTAAAGGTTTAAAACTAAGAGTTTAGAACTACTGACCTTTTTATTTTTGTACTATTTTATTAATGCAAAGATAGAAAAAAATAATAAAAAAATAAAATAGTGACCAGTGACCTGAACATGGTGACCAGATACAGGACACGGGTCACGGGTTACAGGTCGCTGATTGTTAGGAGGTTGATGGTTTTGGCTTGGTTTTTCTGTATTAGTTCTTTATTACTTTTGTAATGATTCTGTAATAGTTTTGTAGGGGGAAACTGCTGGGAAGCTGATAGTTGGATGGGAGAGAGGACAAGGTTGGAAGGTCGTAATTGGGGTGGTGTCGGGTAGTTGGTTGGTTGGTTGGTTGGTTGGTTGGTTGGTTGGTTGGTTGGTTGGTTGGCGCGGAGTTAAGTCTGTCAATAGTCAATAATGATTTCGGTGGTGGCGAGATGTCAAACTGTCATTTTTTATTTTCAATGACGGACGACTCGGAGCGTTGCAGTTGCTGATTTTTAGAATTTCATAAAATAAACTGTGTATTTCATACATTGCCCGTCAAAAAGCTTCGTCGGGCAGTGGTTTATTGATACTTTTGCAACGTGAATGAAAAGAAAGTTTATATGATAGAGAAAAATGTGTATCTTTGCAAATGCTTACGAGAGGTATGTAAGTGTATGCAAGAAAAGCATTGCGATCCTGTCCTTGTCTATAAAAATCGGCAAAATTTTGAAGGAGGTCAGAGCATTTTGCTTTCGCTTGTGTGTATATGCCATAGAGGCATATCAGCAGGCGTGAGATATGTTCCTTCAACACCGTTCCTTCAGTGGCGTTTGCCGATGCCAATAGACAGACGGACATGAGCACAAGGTCTCATGCCTTTCTTTATTGCCATTAGACTAAAACGAATAAAAACAAATATTAACCGATTAGAAGTTGCGCCCGACACGAATAAGGGTTTTGAATTATGACGAAATCCACAAGCATTATTATTGCAATAGCCTGTTTGTTGATTGGCTTTACGGCAGGATCGCTTATTTTTGGTCTAACTCAGCACAAAAAGAATTCGGAACTGTCTGAAAATGTTCGTCATTCGTGGTATGATGCAGTCATTAAGGCCACAGACATGGCATCTTCGTATTATGCAGATAGAGAAATCGCAGGAGATGAATATTACATAATATACGCAAAAGGTATCTTGGATGGTACGGCAAGTGCAGTGGAAGAGATGAACTCTGTATTGATGGCAATTGACGAGCCGGTTGATTTTTTGTTCGATATGGAAACTATCAAGCAACAAATGTTAAATTCGGCGGACACAAAAAAATCACTCGTAAAATCAGGATTGGTAAAAAGTGCCTTTGATACAGAACCTGGAAATCCAGTACATTTTTAAGTCAAATGAAGAACATGGATTATATGCGGAGAGATGTGGATGAGGGGGCTGAGGATTTCGAGTACGTTGACAAAAAGAAAGAAGCATTAGGGTGTTTGGGCGTAATTGGTGAAGAGGTTTTGGGTTGCGTATTCCGGTTAGTGATAGGTGGAGTCATGTTCGGTATAATAATGCTATTGGTGAGAGCATGTGTTAATTAAAACTTTACAAAAATGGCAATACTATCAAATTTATGGGTTAGAATCGCGGAGTGGTTTGAAGACCGTAGCGATAGGTCTAACCTGGTACGTGGATTCAATAAAACCGCACGTGAGTCATTCACAATTGGAACAGTCCCTGTTTTGCTAAAAGCGAGCATTTCCAGAGGGTACAAACCATATCGCCATCAGTTTTCAAATATTCTTGGCGGAAGTGGATTCCGCATACAGGCGATGTCGGGACGTCAACTACAAAAGGGCGACATCGTCAACATTGGAGCTGTTGTATTAGCAGACAATGTACTCGTACGTCGGATGGTAGTCCTAGGATTTGACACATTAGAGGTTCATTGCGATGTTGGGTCGCATGGATGCAGATGGCAATTGCATGATTATATAATGATAGGAGGATAAACAATGAATAATGATACGTTAAGCTTAGCTATAGACAGCATTTCTAAACAAGTTGACAAATCGGTGTCTCACAACTTCTGGATGTGGATAGCCATTGCAGAATTTATGGTAATAATCATTCTGCTAATAGCGAGAACAACTAAAATGAATAATATGAAAAGAGATGTCAAACGTAAGGTGAAGAATGAGGAAGAGATAGACTTTTCCAACACATTGACCAGCGCTTTTCATGCCAAAGAATTATATGATGAACTGAAGGTAAAGTGTCATCCTGACAGGTATGCTACGGACGAAGAAAAACGAATAATAGCAGATAGCTTGATATTACAAATTGCCGAAAACAAACACAATTACAAAAGACTTGTTGAATTACGCGACGAGGCGAAGCAAAAACTTAATATCAACGTATAAAAACATAACATTATGGAAGACGGTCTGGTATTTTTCGTTATTATCGGCTTGATTATAAGAACCGTTGTTGGTGGAATTATTGGCAATAAACACAAGGCGGGAGTTGGTTGGGGAATTGTACTCGGTGCTTTTCTCGGCATTATCGGATGGATTATTGCTGCGTGTAGTGGTAAGAAAGACAAACCACACTTCGACGATATGTCAAAGGAGGATGACAAATGAAAGGATGTGGTTGGGCACTTATTGTCTTTGGTGGACTTGCTGTCTTGGGTATGTTTGCAGGTTTGGCAATGGGACGAGAACCAAATGGAGGCGCTGGGGTAATTTTATTGTGGTTGGATTATATCTATTGCATCGTGCAAAACAAAAAGAAAAAGAGAAGGAAGAACACGACGAATGGAGCAAAAACGAGTGAGGTATGGAACTCTCCGTAAAGTAAGAATAATGAAGTATTGAAACAATATAACAAACATGAAGAATATCTTTATCGCAATTCTTATGGTGGCTTCGGCTGTAAACATCTAAAACACCACGGGTTCGAATTTTTTTTCAGTTGGTTTATTGCGAAAACTGCTAAATGGGCAAAACTTGCCCAAGTTTTTTACATCTAAAAACTCTGAATCTTCTTTGCGAAAAACACGAAATTGAAATGCATTTCGCTGTTTCACCTAAGAGACGCTCGATTGCCGCGGTTTGTCATCACTTGGAGTGACCGGCTCGCATACTGAATGACCTTGCCCAAAGTGAGGCCGACACTATCGCAGCCAGCGACAACGCCAGCATCGGAAGCGTAAACCGCACATCCTCAACCGTCGCCCCGGGCAGCTTCGACACCCAGTGCGTCACGCTGCATATCGCACCCAGCAGCCAGTCCACCACATCCTGCATGACCATCCAACCCCACGGCCATCGGCTCACCGCCAACATGACCATGACGCTCGCAAGCAAAACACCAGCAAAAGGCACTATCAGTACATTGCCAATCAGAAACCAAACGGATGTCTCGTGGAAGTGATACAGTATCAGCGGTATAGTGCTCACCTGTGCCGCCAGGCACACCGCCACATAGTCCCACGTCTTCGTACCTGCTGCCTTCAACGCATTCTGCCACAACGACGCTGTCTTGTATTCTCTCGCTCTCTCGCGTCGAGCCAGCGCCCCGATGGGTCGTGCAAAGGTTATGATGCCCCATACCGCGGTGTAAGACAACTGGAAGCCCACATCGGCTATCAGCGTCGGCCTGTAGGTCAGCAGCGATATGGCCGACAGCCCTAAGGCGTTGAGTGTATCGCCTCGTTCATATATCGCCTTGCCGACGATGATGAACGAGAACATGACGCCTGCCCTCATCGTCGATGCCGCCGCTCCCGTCATCTCGACAAAGAGCCATACCGCCGTCAGCTCCACGGCTCTCCTGAGCCATCTGGCTCGCCTGCCGTTGCCGAACAGTCTCACTATGGCGCCTGCCAGTGCCGCCACCAAGCCTACATGCAGCCCCGACACACACAGCAGATGAGCCACTCCCGCCGCCCTGAACTCCTCTCTTGTGATGTCTGTCGGGGCTCGCCTGTCGCCCAGCATCAGGGCTTTGGCTACTCCCTGTCTTTCGGGGGTGAGTTTCGACGTTGACAGCGTCGCCGTCAGATTCTGCCGCAGCTTCTCGATACGCACTCTTGGCGAGGGATTGAAAGCCACGGGTTTGGCGGACTTGGCGAAGAACACCATGGCTACACCTTTGTGCCGCAGGTATTTGCGATACTCAAAACCGTTCCCGACGGTCTCCAAGGGTTCGGAAAAACGCCCCACGGCTGCCACTGTGGTGCCAGCGGATATTCCTCCCTCGGCGGTGTCGAAATAGAAGACGGTGGAGCCTGTTGTGGTCATCATGCTGTCGCCCACGCCAATGCCTTTGACCTCGGCTGTCGCCTTGTACTTTTTCGTGGTCCGCTGTGGCTCGCTGGTTATCTCTGCCACAATAAGGCTCTCTTCCCCTTCTCCCAGAACATGGGCGTAGTGACTCTCCTCTTTCATCGGGTTGCGTATGTCGTAGGCTGCCAACCACAACGCCATGGCTGTCAGCATCATCCCCAACGCACGCACCGCTTTGCCGTTACCCATCTTGCTCCATATAAATCCGGCGGCATACAGCAGGCTCACACCCGCCGCCGCAGCCAGCATCCAGATCCCTGCTTCCCCTCCGAGTTCGCCGTATGTACCCACTCCGCATCCTGCCGCATACGCCACCGCATAGGCTAACAAGCCGTTCCGCTCCCTTTGTGTCCCGCCGTCCCTCAATTCTATTCGCGCGTCCCCCTTTCTCTCAATTCCGCTTGTAGTGCGGATGGTAGGTCTCTATCGTCTCCCTCAGGTATCCTGGCGACAGGTGCGTGTATATTTCGGTGGTAGCCAGGTGGGCGTGTCCGAGCATCTCCTGCACGGCCCGCAGGTCGGCGCCGCCGTTCACCAGTTCGGTGGCGAAGCTGTGTCGCAGGCTGTGGGGCGACACATGTTTTTTTATGCCTGCTTTCTTCACCGCATCTTGCAGGAACATGAATACGAAGTTACGACTCAAGTGCCGTCCCAGTCGGCTGATGAACACATAGTTCTCTTCGCCTTTCTTTATGTTCTGGTGCGACCGCACGTTGTGTATGTACATCTCCAGCAGTTCCAGAGCCCTTTTGTTTATCGGCACCCACCGCTCTTTGTCGCCCTTTCCGAAGATACGCAGACATTCCTCTTCGTCGTATATGTTGCCCAGTTTCATAGTCACCAGTTCGCTCACTCGCAGACCACATCCGTACAGCACCTCGATGATGACGTAGTTACGCTCGCCATCGGCGGTAGAGCGGTCGAAGGTGGCCTGTATGGCTCCGATGTCCTCGTCGGTCAGTATGTCGGGCAGATGCTTTGGACGTTTGGGCAGGGTTACGAACTCGGCGGGGTTCTCCTTCATCCGGTCATCTACTATCATCATCTTGTAGAACGACCTGAAGGCCGACACGAACCTGCTCTGCGTGGTCGCGGCTATGTCCAGCTCGTTCAGCTCGGCAATCAGGCTCTCGATGTCGCGGGTCTGTACCTCCTCGGGCTTGTAGCCTTTCTCCACGGCGTAACGCTCCAGGTGGGCGATGTCGCTCAGATACGCTGTCGCCGTGTTGACCGACAGCCCGCGCTCCAGTCGCAGGTGGGTCTCAAACTCCCGCTCCATCTCCCGCCACCGCTTCATTAAGATATCATCGTCCATGCCTGATTTGTGACCTATGATCTGTGAATAGTGATTTGACAAATGTAATTTTCGAACTCGCAACCTGTTGCCTACTGACTATTGACCACTACTTACTACTTTCCGCCTTCTGCTTCCAGTACCATTTCACGAAGTCTATGATATTCTCCTGCTTGCGGTATTTGTGGTTGAGGTCCTCTTTCTTCGCGTCGAGGTTTATTCGCCCATACTGTTTCGAGCGTCCTTCGATAGCCCTTGTGCGCTTGCGGAAGTAGGCCGACGGGTTGCCTGGGTTCCTCCTCAGCGGTGCCGGCAGGCTCACCGCCAGTTCCGCCGCCTCGTGGCGTGTCAGCTCGCTGGCGTGTTTGCTGTAGTAGTGCTGGCTGGCCGCCTCCACGCCATAGATGCCGTCGCCGAACTCTATCACGTTCAGATACACCTCCATGATGCGTTTCTTGCCCCAGAACCACTCTATCAGTTGCGTGTAGTAGGCCTCGACTGCCTTGCGCCACATGCTTCGTTTGTGCGGCAGGAAGACGTTCTTGGCCGTCTGCATCGAGATGGTGCTGCCGCCTCGTATGCGCCGCCCTCGCTTGTTCTCCTTGTACGACTGCTTCAGCTGCTTCACGTCGAAGCCGTGGTGGTACATAAACAGGCCGTCCTCGGAGGCTATCACGCAATCAACCATATAGTGCGACACGTCGTCAACCTTCACGTTCTTGTGCTCGAAGTTCACAGGGCGGTTCTTCTGGAACAGCTGCTGGTTGAACCGCTGCACCATCAGCGGCGTCAGCGGTGGGTTGACCCACTTGTATGTCACCACCAGCATGATGGACAGCAGCCACAGCGCCAGCGGCACCACCCACAGCAGCCTGAGAACCTTACGCCACCACGGCAGCGTATTCCACCCTGCCAGTTTGCGCCCTTTCTTCTTCGCCTTGGGCTTGCTATTTGTTTTCCTCTTTTTCAATGTGCTTATATATTGACTAAAACTAAAAACTAGAAACTAAAAACCTGAAACTCAGTATAAAAAGTTATTATATGGATAACGTATCGCGTGGATACGCTTTATGTCGTCGTACATCATGGCCCGCAGGGCTTCTATGTTCTCCTTGTTGGCGGCGGAGATGAAGATGCTCTGGTGGTCCCCCTCTTTCGCCATCCAGGTCTCTTTCAGCATGTCGAGTGTCCAGTTGGCTTTCGTCGTCGGTGTCAGGTCGTCCTCTTCTTTGGGTGTATAGGTGTAGGCGTCAATCTTGTTGAACACCATGATGGTCGGTTTGTCGGCGCACCCTATCACGTCAAGCGTACGCTCCACCTCCTCGATCTGCTCCTCGTAGTTGGAGTGCGAGATGTCTATGATGTGCATCAGCAGGTCGGCTTCTCGAACCTCGTCCAATGTCGATTTGAACGACTCGACAAGTCCGTGGGGCAGCTTGCGGATAAAGCCCACGGTGTCGGTGAGCAGGAACGGCAGGTTGTCGATGACCACCTTGCGTACGGTGGTGTCGAGCGTGGCGAACAGCTTGTTCTCCGCCGTCACGTCGCTTTTGCTGAGCAGGTTCATCAGCGTTGACTTGCCTACGTTGGTGTAGCCTACGAGTGCCACCCTCACGAGGCTTTCGCGGTTCTTGCGCTGCAGCGTCTTCTGCTTGTCGATGTCGCGCAGTCGCTCTTTCAGCAGGCTTATCTTCTCGGTGATGAGCCGCCTGTCGGTCTCTATCTGTGTCTCTCCTGGCCCTCGCATCCCTATGCCGCCTCGTTGCCGCTCCAGGTGTGTCCACATTCGGGTGAGCCTCGGTAGCATGTATTGCAGCTGAGCGAGCTCCACCTGTGTCTTGGCGGTGGAGGTGCGCGCATGCTTGGCAAAGATGTCCAATATCAGTGTTGTCCTGTCGAGGATGCGGCATTCGAACGTCCGTTCCAGATTACGTAGCTGGGCGGGCGTGAGTTCATCGTCAAACACCATGATGTCGGCATCCAGTGCCTCCTTGTAGCCCTTTACCTCCTCTATCTTGCCGCTTCCGATATATGTGCGGGTGTCTGGCCTGTCCAGTTTCTGTATCACCTTCTTCACTGGCTCGCCGCCGGCTGTCTGCAGCAGGAACTCCAGTTCCGAGAGGCACTCCTCGCAGTACTCCATCTTGGTGCCGAACGGACAAACTGCCACCAGTATCGCCTTTTCGCTCTCTGCTTTGGTCTCAAAGGTGTTTCGCTCCTGTGGCGTGGGCCGTTTGCGGTTCTCTGCCTCCCACGTGCCTATGTTGTCTTTCCATTTGCCTTTGTCGGGCTTCCATTTGGCTCCCATCGACCCTGTCTTTGTTTGTATGTGTTGTCGTTCCTCACGGCCTGCCGCAATATCAGTTCCAGATATTTGCAGCTCTCCTCCCACGAATAGTTCTTCTCTACGAATGCCCGACCCCTGACCGACAAGCTTTCTCTCAACTGGCTGTCGCCCAAGAGTCTCACTATGTGGCTGGCCATTGCGTCAGTGCATTTCCCCACCAGTATCTCCCTCTTTGATGTGGCTCCCAATGTGCCGTTGGCAACCAGCGTGGTGACACACGGGATCCCCATCGCCATGGCTTCGAGCAGCTTGTTCTGCAATCCCGACCCCGTTAGCATCGGTGCTACAAATATGCGTGCCGACCGGTAATACGGCCTTATGTCTTCCACCCATCCCGTTACCGTCACTCTCTCCCCGGCAAGCGCTCTCACAGCTTTCGTCGGCTCGGCCCCTGCCAGCACAACGGTGGCATTGGGCAGATTGCGCCACACTTTGGGCATGATGCGCTCTACAAGGAACTTGGCTGCGTTCACGTTGGGTTCATACTGCATGTTGCCGCAGAACACAATGTCGGTGGTCTTCTCCTCATCGCCCGGGGCAAAATAGTCGGCATCGATGCCGTTGGTGACCACATCTATGTGAATGTCGCTCTCCTTTCTCACTGCCCGTCTGTCTCGTTTTGAGATGATGGTGTATCGGTCGAACACCTCCAACGCTTTCTGCTCGGCCTTTTCGAGACATACGGCTTCGTGGTTCAGTATCTTTTTCCATAGGCCTGTCGTCATCTTGGCTCTCCGGCTCACATTGGTTGACAGGGCGTCTTGGTAGTCGATAACCTTGGTGGTCTTCGACTTCTCAACCCACGGCATGGTCCTCACCATCTGGCAGTACAGCACATCCGGCTTCACGCTTTTCTCGTATCGCTTGAAAGCCATTCGTGTGCCTATCGAGTCCCAATAGCCCAGCTGGAGCGAACGGCCCGTGATAAAGTAGAGGCCGGCGTTGATGATGGACTTCAGTTTGGTCAGCTTGACAATCTTGACCTTGGCACAGAACATGCTCACGGCTTCTATCTCCTCTTTGCTCAGCTTGCTGTGGGTTGTGCAGAATAGATATATCTGGTTGCTTTTCGCCAGCTGCTTCAGTTGGTGGTAAGCCCTCAGTTTGTCGCCTTTCTCAAGAGGGTAGGGGAATCGTGGAAGTACTGCAAGTATGCGCATCGGGGAGTTGTTAATAGGTTGTGTTCTTGAAAAGGTTCGCTTCGCTTAAAAGGTTCAAAAGGTTGAAAGGTTTTAAAGGTTTGAGGTGCTATCTGCCGCCTGCTAACTGCTAACAGCTATTTTCTAAAACAACTCACTCTGGGTTCCTTCTGCATATCCCATACGGTCGTCCTCTGTCTGTTGTCCTCCTTCGTCTGCCTGCTCTTCTTCCTCGTCGTACTCTGGTTCAGGCAGAGGGTCGAGCCAGCGGAATTCCTTGACCTCCACTGTGCTGAGCCGTTTGCCTTTCGCCTTGTAGCCTTTTACCGCTATGAAGTCGTATATGTCGATTATCTCGCTTTCCACCTTCTTGCCCGAGTTTTCGCCATACACCATCTCCAGCCTTGGGTATGTGTCCATCGTGTATGTCACCATCGCATCGCCGCTGCCCTCTTCAAGGTAGGGGAGTTTTTTATCGGTGGCGTCTTCTACCGAGAAGCGTTTCACATAGTAACTGCCGCCTTCGGCTTCTTTATACACTATGGTCACTATGTTGTGGCGGTTGTATTTGCGTATTTCCAGCAGGTCGTCATCAAAGTGGTTTGAGAGGTCGAAGTTGGTGTTGCGGAATGTGCCCGACTGCATGAGGGTGAAAATCTTGTCGGCACCCTTGAACTCGCCGAGCAACCGTCCCGCCTCGGTGACGTTCAGACGTTTCACGCTCTCGTCAAACCATATCTTGCGGGCTCCGAGTGTGGACACTCCTTCGCCAACCTTGTTGATGTTTCTCACTGCGTTGCGAGTCAGTATGTTGCCAATGGCCTGACGACCCTTGATGGCAAGGGTGGCGAAGTCGAAGTCGAAGCTGGTCTTCTTCAGCTTGGGCTTGCTCACATGGTGTATGGTTATCACCTCGGCCTCGCCGTTGGGGTTTGCTGTGAAGTAGAGCACCTTCGAGTTCTTTGTGCCTTTGGTTAGGTCGTAGGGCTTGTCTCGGGTGATGCCCGTCACTGAGAATCGCTTGACGAAGATATATCCGGCCGAGCCGTCGCGATAGACCATGTTATATACCGTTCTCTCGTCCCTTTTGCGGAAGACAGATATGAATATTATTTCGGTGCAGTCGGTCGAGCCCACAAAGCACTTGTCCTGCACCTTGGTCACCATCATCGAGCCGTCGCGGCGAAACACTATTATGTCGTCCATCTTGGAACATTCGCACACGAACTCCACGCCATCCTCTTTCTTGAGGTTGTATCCGGCGAAACCCGTAGTGCGGTTGACATACAGTTTTTCGTTGGCCACCGCCACCGTCGCGGCCTGAATGTCCTCGAAGTTGCGTATCTCTGTCTTGCGTTCACGCCCCTTGCCGTACTTCTCCAATAGGTGCTTGAAATACGATATGGCGTAGTCGGTGAGGTGTGCCAGATGGTTGTTCACCTCCTCGATGTTCATCTCAATCTCCTCGATTTCCTCGGCAGCTTTCTTGATGTCGAACTTCGATATTTTCTTGACAGGTTTCTCGGTCAGTTTCAGCACATCGTCGCGCGACACCTCACGTTTCAACTTTTTCTTGTAAGGACCGAAGGCTTTCTGCATTTCATCGACTTGCTCGTCGAAGTCGATGCTGTCCTTCTTCTCCATCTTTTTGTAGATGCCTTTCTCGAAGAATATCTTTTCGAGCGACACCCAGTACCATCTCTCGTTCAGCTCGTCAAGCTGTATCTCCAGCTCCTGCCGCAGCAAGTCGCGTGTCCGCATCGTGGAGTGGCGAAGTATGTCAGACGCTGTCATGAACACCGGCTTGTTGTCAACAATCACGCAGGTCTGTGGCGAGAAGGATATCTGGCACGACGTGAAGGCGTAGAGTGCGTCTATCGTCTGGTCGGGCGACACGCCGCCTGGTAGGAAGACCACCACCTCTGCCTCCGATGCCGTGAAGTCGTCAACCCTCTTTATTTTTATCTTGCCCTTCTCCGATGCCTTTGCGATGCTTTCACGCAGGTCGGTGGTTGTCACCGAGTAGGGCACCTCAGTTATCACAATCGCCTTGCGCTTCTCGTCGTAGTGCATCTTGGCGCGGATACGCAGCCTGCCGCCTTGTGCGCCATCGTTGTATCGCGTCACGTCGATCATGCCGCCGGTGGGGAAGTCGGGGAATATCTCAAACTCCTCGTCTTTCAGTATCTTCACGCTGGCATCCATCAGCTCGCAGAAGTTGTAGGGCAGTATCACCGACGTCAGTGTGACGGCGATGCCCTTGGTGCCCTGCGCCAGCAGCAGCGGGAATTTCACAGGCAGAGTCTCAGGCTCTTGGTTGCGTCCGTCGTAGCTGGGCTTCCAGTTTGTGGTCTTCTTGTTGAACACCACCTCTTTGGCGAATTTCGACAGTCGCGCTTCTATGTATCGGCCTGCAGCCGCGTCCTCGCCCGTCAGTATGTTTCCCCAGTTACCCTGGCAGTCTATCAGCAGGTTTTTCTGCCCCATGTTGACGAGAGCGTCCTTGATTGACATATCGCCGTGCGGGTGGTATTGCATAGTGTGGCCCACAATGCTCTGCACCTTGTTCATTCTGCCGTCGTCCATCTCCTCCATCGAGTGCAGAATCCTGCGTTGCACGGGCTTCAAGCCGTCGTCGATGGCAGGCACCGAGCGGTCCAGTATCACGTCCGATGCGTAGTCGATCCAATAGTCTCTGAACATGTTGCCCAGCGATATTGTCTCGCCTTCGCCAGCGGGTGTCTGCTCTTGTGAGGGTATGTAGTCAGATGAAGCCGTGAGGTTCTCGTTCAGTTCCTCGTCGTTTGGAATATTGGTCTCGTCGTTGTCCACTTGTTTCAGTTTATCGTTCCAAAATCAAAAAAACGCTTGACTCGATAACCAAAAGAAATCAAGCGTGGGTGGTCACCCTCACAATCTCTCAGACTCTCGATTTACTATCGTTCACTTAATCCCATCCAGTGTCTTCTGTATGTTCGGCTTCAGCTCAGGGAACCTTGTGCAGTGGTGACCCGAGTTGTCCTGCCAAACTACCTGGTCGGCGTTCGGGAAGGCGGCGATGGTGTCCTTGTGGTCGCCCAGGGTGTCGTCGTCGGTGCTGAGGGCCAGGTTTATCTGATGCTCTCTCTTAGGCAGCTTTGCGAACACCTCGTCCTCGCATTTCTGATACGACTCCAGGTTCTTCATGGCTATCGGCATCAGCTGAGGCGCGCGTTTCTGCAGTTTCGGCACGATGTGCTTATTGAACTGCTCCACAGGGTGTATGGCCGGGTTTATACCCCACACGGGGCCCTCGAACCATTTGGTGGCGCACAGGGCGAAGAAACCACCAAGACTGCTGCCCACCAGCATGTCCACATGGTTCTTCTCGATGATTTCCTTTATCTGGGCCTCCATCTCCTGTGCGGTGTAGTGGTTGTAATCCAGATCCGGCACGAGCACCTTGCAGTCAGGAAACATCTGTTTCAATTCCGCAGCCTTGCGGGCACCGCTGTTAGAACGGTAGCCGTGAATGTAAAGTATAGTCTTCATCATGCGTATGTTTTTGTTTGTTATTTTGTTGCCGCTATTTATTGCATTTTATATATTTATCCATAACGACGGCACAACAACCTTTATTGTGTCATCAGCGGAACAATGTCCGATTTTTCTATCAACAAGTTTTCAACACCCACTCACCATGCCTCCGCCTTTGAAGAAACTTGTTTAGCGGCTTCCAAGGATAACATCGGCTGCTGATTCTATCACGTTGTCTATGCCTTGTGCTGTAGCTGTAGGGGATATTAGGACCACCGAGTCGGGCGGCACACCGTTTTCGTAGTTTTTGCCGTCGGGGGCGAGTGTTCGGGTGATGGGGAAGCGGTAGGTCCAGCCGTTGGGCAGTTCGCCACCGTTGGGGAGGCCGAGTCCGCCGCCTGTGGTGTCGCCCATCAGCAGCATGTTGTCGTAGCTTTTGGCACAGAGGGCGAAGAACGACGAGGCGCTGTACGACCCTCTGTCGGTGAGCACAACGAATGGTTTGCGGTAGGGCTCGTAGTCGCCGTTTGAGAAGGGCGAATAGACTTTCTCGGCCACGGAGAAGTCGTCGTGAGCAGGGCCTGATTTTATCTGTGAGGTGTAGAGGTGCGCGTGCTTGGCGGGCATCAGGGCCAGGATGTTCCAGATGTTCTCCACCGATCCGCCACCGTTCTGCCGTATGTCGAATACCACGCCAGCGGCATCGGGATAACGTTTCAGGATGTTGTTGAGCGTGGCGGTGGAGGCCGAGTTGGAGAACGAAGAGTAGCGGATATAGAGCACCGAGTCGCCGCGCAGGGTGTTGTAGGCGAAGCCGCCAGCCGAGTGGTAGTGAGGTCCCAGATAGTTAAGAGTCACCACGTTGGGCTCGATGTTGCGATGTCCGTAGGTTTGCAGGAAAACCTCCTCGCTGCGCGACACATCGAAAGGCGATATGATGTTCACATGGCCGTCGTTCAGCGAGTTGAGCATGTTGGCCAGCACGCGGAAGAGGCTGTCGTCGGAGATGTCGTCGCCCACCTGCGGAGCGTAACGGTTGCGGACGGAGTCCCAGTCGATGCCTTTCACGTCGAAGAGGGCATACTGGAGGTCCACCCGCTGCCAGAGGTAGTCGAACACCGCCGAGGGAGACTGCTCAGGGTTGCGCAGGAAGGCTTTCTCGCACGAGGCGAAGAGCAGAGCTGATGCAATCAATATAAATATGGTGCGTCTGTTCACTTTTTGAGCAATATGTTAAATTCTAACAGCAGTTGGTGGTTGACTTCGTCGTATTGCCAGTCGCCTGAGCCGTGCGAGGAGCGGTAGTCCCAACGGTAGGCCAGGGCGATGCGGTTGCCGCTGCGCAGGTTGAATCGAACGCCCAGCTCGGTGGCTAGGTGGGGCAGCCAGGCGAACGAGGTGCGGTAGGAGGAGAAGAGGTAGTCTTTCTGATCGCGGGCTCCGGTGTAGTTGTCGATGAACGAGAAGCCCGGACGGTAGGCGAGACCGAAGGGTGCCAGAGAGATGGAGGCGTAGGCAGAGAACCAGCCGGGCAGCACGGCGAGCGAGTTAGAGTTGGGCAGGTCGTACTGGACACGGAAGATGATGTCAGGCTGGAACAGGTCGGAGAGCGAGAAGGAGGCGTTCATGAATTTAGGAGCGTAGCCGATGTAGGTGTAGTTTGAGAGGCCGCCGCCTACGGCAATGCTCCAAGAGGCCTCGTTGTTCTGCCACACCCTACGTCTTGCGGCGATGCCGACTTCGGCCGAGCCGCCATAGCCGCTGTAGCTGCCGTTTTTCAGCAGATGTTTTATCTTCGATGTGCTCAGTATGCCACGAGCTGCGAACAGCCCCGAGAATGTCCAGTCAACCGTCTCGGCGTTGAAGGCGACGCTTTGGCCGACGGAGAGGGCGTCGTAAACACGCGGCGAGGTGCCGAGGTCGCGGCTTACCCCATAGCCGGCGGCGTTGCCCAGCGTCAGCGAGAAACGCGGATGGCCGAGGCTCTGGGCGTCGGCGGCTGCAAGGCAGAGGAGGCAGGCGACGAAGGCCGCCAGACGAGGGTTGATATGGATTGGGTGTTTGATTGCCGTAGAGTTTGAATTATGCTGCAAAGGTACTACTTTTTCTTGTTACTTTTGTGTTTTGCGATATGTTTCGTATATTTATAATCGCTAACTTGCTGTCCACCTTGGCACTCATCGGCGGGTAGAGTTTGCCGTCGATAAGCTGCATCGAGCGATAGACTTTCACCTTCGGCTCTGCCTCCAGCTTGGCCACCTTCTCGCGGTCGCTCAGCGGCTTTGTGCCGACCTCGGCATTCTTTCTTATTAGAATACACCTTCAATAAGTTATATGCACCGTTAGGTTCCTGTCGATGCAGGTAGAATGCTTTTCTCCCTTGCTCATCCATTTCGTACAACACATCTGTCGGGAACATAATAACACCAATAATTCGCTCAATGTCGTAATATTGGCGGAAATAATTTGAATGACACCAAAAAAAGAAAGGGCGGATGCAAGTAATTGGTTGTATTACAAGATTTAGCGGAGATTTTAATAAAAAAGGGAGAAGGCTTCCCGTAAGGGGTTGGTTGATTTTTGATATTTTTTTTTGTGGGATTTGTTTTGTTGTGATTTATTTTGTATCTTTGTAAAGTGAAAAAGTCAGTTGTGTGTCATTGTATGATGCAGTATATCAATCATATAGGGTTGTATATGTAGTCTTTTCCACTGTTTTTGGCAGTAGTGTTACAGCTTGTAACATACTGTCAATGAAAGATTAAATCATTCACTTTCGTTTTACTTCTGTATCACTGATGTATCAGCGGTGTATTACTATTGTTCTGGGTATAAGGTCTATTCGTGGCATATTTAATACCCCTTAAGGGTTTCTTTAGGTGGGCTCTAGGATGGGGCTTAGTTTTGTTTTGCTGGGTTTTCTAGGCTTTCTAGGTTTTCTAGGCTTTCTAGGTTTTCTAGGCTTTCTAGATTTTCTAGGTTTTCTGGATTTTATGGGGTTTAGGGATGTTGTGTGGCTTCGGAGGGTTATGGGGTGGAGGTTTTGGGAGGTATTCCACAATCTGTTGAAATCTTTTTTGGTATAAGTTTATAAAAAGACGTATTTTTGCAGCCTAAACGAAAAACAGTAAAATACAGATACATGAAAAAGAGCAAGCGTTTATTGATTGTTGCGGCGATGGCCGTGGCTACGGTGTTCACGACGGTTTCATGCGACAAAAGCGGCGTGAAGGTGTCGGAAAAGGAAATTATCGCAATGCAGGAGCGTTACGACAGCATCATGGAGCAATATGCCAAGGTGAAGGCTGACAACCAGGAGTTTGACGGCCAGATGGCGAAGAAGGACAGCACCATAAAGGTGCAGGCTGCCGAGATACGCGACCTGCTGGCACAGCTGCGCAAGGCCAAGAGCGGTCAGCAGTCGGCGGGGGGCAGGCAGCAGGCATCGGCAAGCGGTCAGGCATCGGCAAGTGCCTCGGTGACGGTGGATTGCAGCAAGCAGGAGGCAGAGCTGCGCTCGAAAGAGTCGGCCATCAAGGAGCTGCAGCGCCGTCTCGATGCACAGGAAAAGGAGATTGCGCAACTGAAGAAGAGCAGTCAGCAGTCGGCGTCGGCCTCTGCTTCGGCTTCGGCATCGGTTTCGGCCAGCGAGAGCCAGTGCAAGGCACAGGTGGAGAGGCTGCAGAAGCAGGTGTCGCAGCAGGAGGGCGTGATAGCCAGCCTTAACGGCCAGATTGCTTCGCTCAACACGCAGATTGACGGATTGAACGGCGAGCTGAAGGCGTCGGGGTCGGCAAAGGCCGATGCATCGGCCAACGTCGCGGCCTTGAACAAGAAGAACGAGAGTCTTACGAAGCAGAACTCAGAGCTGAACACGAAGAACGCACAGCTGAGTGCCAAGATAACGAAACTGGAGTCGGACATAGCGGCGCTGAACGACCAGATGAAGGCCGTCAGCAGCCAGCAGGCGTCGGTGAGCGCACAGGCCACGGCCAACGCCCAGCTGGAGGGGCAGGTGAAGCAGCTGAACGCCCAGCTGGCGCAAGTGGAGAAGTCGAAGGCGCAGCTGGAAGCGCAGTTGGAAGAGTGCAACGGACGGGTGTCGAAGCTCGAGGCCTCGACCAGCGCGACGGTGACGGCCAGTGCCGGCGCCACCCAGCAGCTGGAGGCCAAGCTGTCGCAATGCAACGCGAAGTCGTCGCAGTTGGAGGCCAGCGTGTCAAAGCTTAACGCACGAGTGAAAGAACTTGAAGGCCAGCTTTCTGCCGCACAAAGCGACTTGTCGAAGAAAGACGCCGAACTGGCTAAAGCCAACGCCTCCGTCTCGGCATCCGCTTCGGCCAACGTCACCGCCAATGCGAAATATGAGCAGCAGATAGCCACCCTGCAAGCGCAGGTGGAAGGCCAGAAGGCCGAGGTGGCCAAGCTGCAGAAGCAGCTGAACGAGAAAGAGGCCGCGCTGGCAAAGGCGCAGGCCGACGTGACCGCCGCCAACAAGCAGGCGGAGGCCGCACGGAAAGAGGCCGCCGAGGCGAAAGCCAACGTGTCGGTGTCGGCCTCGGCCAGTGCGACAGCCCCCAGCGCAAGCAGCGTGAACCAGAAGCTGACGGAGCTGCAGAAGCTGTGTGACAGCTATGCAGCCGAGATAGAGCGTCTGCGCGCTGAGAACGAGCAGCTGAAGGCCGAGAACGGACAGCTGCGCAGCGAAAACAACGAACTGCGCAAACTGGACAGCCAGAGTGACAAGATACGTCAGAAGCTGGAGAAGGCCAGCATACTGGTGACCACCGACGTGACCGCCACGCCTGGCAAGAGCATCAGTGGCACGGTGGTGAAGGAAGCCACGAAGGGAGGCGACGTGAAGCTGGTGAAGATAGACGCCACGATACTGGACAACTATGTGGTTGACCCAGGCACGATAACCATCTATGCACGTATCTCGAACTCGAAGAACCGCCTGGTGAGCAACGAAGGCGCCAACTCGGACACCTTCAAGAGCGGCGACACCGACATACAATACACCGCCAAGCAGGACATAGAGTTCTGGGGCGGCTCGAGGAAGGTGAGCATAGTGTGGCGCAAGCTCGACAGCGTGGTGATGGAGGCGGGCCTTTACTGGGTGACGCTCTACGCTAACGGCAACGAGATTGGCAAGGTGAGCTTCACGTTGAAGTAGTGCGTGGGGCAATAATTCGATAGAAACCTGTGGTTAGCAACCAGAAAAAATATAACACATATAGGATGACTTTCGGCGAGATGGTGTATGAGAAATACTCTTACGCCATCGACGCCGAAGGGCTTAGGATGGAGTTCGTCTTCAGGTTGAACGACAAGATTGTGTTCCGTCCGACGGCATCGATACCACGCAGGACATTCTTGGACTTCAACCAGCCCAAAGAGCTGATGGACACGCTGGTGTTCAACATCGGCATGATAGAGCTGGTGAGCTATTGGAAGAGTGTCTGCCCGAAGGTGGTGAGAGTGCTGCCACAAGGCCTCGATGACGAACAGGTGGCGTTCTGGAAGAAGATTTATTTCAATGGCCTTGGCGAGTTCTTCTACACCAACGGCATCAAGGCCACGCAAGAGGATTTTATGACGATTGAGAGCGGGCAGGAGGCAGGAGGAGAGGGGATGGATCGGAGTAATCAGAGGATTCTGAGTGATCAGAGGGATACTTGGTATCTTGTGCCGATTGGGGGCGGGAAGGACTCGGTGGTTACGCTTGAATTGCTGCGAGGGCAGGGGGTGAGGCCGCTGATAATGAATCCGCGCGGTGCGACGACGCTGTGTGCCGAGCGAGGAGGGTTCACGCCAGAGGAGACACTCGTCATTAACCGCAGGATAGACCCCGTGCTTCTTGACTTGAACGCTAAAGGTTGCCTGAACGGGCATACGCCGTTTTCGGCGATGCTGGCTTTCTACACGCTGCTGGCTGCGACCCTGGCAGGGGTACGCAACGTGGCGCTCTCGAACGAGAACAGCGCCAACGAATCGACGGTGGCGGGCAGCACGGTAAACCACCAGTACTCGAAAAGCCTTGAGTTTGAGAACGACTTCAGGTCGTATGCGGCGAAATATGTCACCGGCGAGGTGAACTATTTCAGTTTCCTGCGCCCCCTGAGCGAGTTGCAGATAGCGATGCTTTTCTCACGACACGAAAAATATTTCGATGTGTTCAAGAGTTGCAACGCAGGCAGCAAGCAGGATGTATGGTGTGGCAAGTGCGCCAAGTGCCTGTTTGCGTATATCATACTGTCGCCCTTTATTGAGCCGGAACGGCTGAACGCCATCTTCGGGAAAGCGATGCTTGACGACTGGGAGCTGCGAGGGTACTTTGAGGAACTGACCGGCCACACGGAGAGCAAGCCATTCGAATGTGTGGGAACCATCAGCGAGGTGAACACGGCCCTGATGATGGCCAAGCGCCGCTGGTATGCGGACAGGGACGAGCCGAAACTGCTGAAGGCTTTTGACTACAAGGGAGAGATGGTAAGCACCGAAATGCTGTTCAAAGAACACAACTTGTCGGACAAAGAGCTGGAGTTGCTGAAATCAGCAATCGCCTAACGACTCCCCGAAGGAGCTTGATGGGAGTTGAATGGGCGTTAGATGAGAGGTATGAGTTTGAATTCATACCTCCTTTTTTGATTGACGTTATGCTTTTTGGTTATTAAAAAGGTGTAAAATAGTGTTCAATTGGCAAAAAAAATGTATTTTTGCAATTTATTCTTATAATAAGAAAAGGGAAATACACACATAAAGACCAGTCCGGTCGCACAAAGAATCAATCAGTTGTATTTAGAAAAGGACATAAAGCGGATATTCAACGGCAAACGAGTTTTAATTGCCGGCATGGGGCGCGAGGGCAAGTCGGCGCTGGCGCTGCTTGAGCAGTTAGGTGTCTGTGCGGAGGTTGAGACGGCGGCGAACAACGAGGCCATACGGGCAGCGTTGACAGACAAGAGGTATGACATGGTGATGAAGTCGCCCGGCATTCCGATGCGAGTGTTGAACGACCTGCGCTCGAATGCGGAGGTTACTTCGATGACGGACATCTTTCTGCGGGTGTATGGCGACCAAGTGATAGGGGTGACCGGGACGAAAGGGAAGAGTACTACGACATCGTTGATATACAGTGTGTTCAAGGCTGCCGGCTACAATGTGTTGCTTGGCGGCAACATAGGCATACCGCTGTTTGAGCTGGTCGAGAAGATGGACGTGTCAACGATAGTGGTGGCCGAGCTTTCGTGCCATCAGTTGGAGGGCATACACAGAGGGCCGCATGTGGCGGTGCTGCTCAACCTGTTTCAGGAACATCTGGATCACTACGAGAGCTATGATGGCTACAAGATGGCGAAGATGCAGATAGGGTTGAGGCAATGTGACGGAGACATGTTCATCTATTGCGCAGACAATGATGAGCTGCGAGTTTTGGTGGAAAGCCACCAGGCGGAATTCCGGTCGCTGGTGACAGCCTACTCGGTTGAAGACGAGCCAATATACGGTAGGGTGACAAGCCGCTTGCCAGGCGAGCACAACAGGAGCAACATACAGGCGGTGGCGCATGTGGCACAGATGTATTGCATCGACGGCGATGTGTTCAGAAAAGCGGTGACAGAATTCAAAGGACTCGAACATCGACTGGAGTATGTCGGCGCATACAAGAACATAAGGTTCTACAACGATTCGATATCGACGATACCGGCAGCATGCGAGGCGGCGGTGAATGCCATCGGAGACGTGCAGACGCTGATACTTGGCGGCTTCGACAGAGGCATTGACTATGAAAGTTTGGTGGAGTTTGTGATGAAGAGTGAGGTGAGCAATATAGCATTCGTTGGCGAAGCGGGGCGGAGGATGAGCGAACTGGCATCGGAAAGATACCCAGAACTGTTGGGGAGTAAAAAAGTGCTCAGGGAAGACGACTACAGGAAGATTGTGGATTGGAGCTTTGAGGTTACGGACGAGGGCAAGGTGTGCCTGCTTTCGCCAGCGGCGGCCAGCTATGACAGTTTCAAGAATTTCGAGGAAAGAGGAGGTGTGTTTAAGAAACTGGTGCGCAGCCATGTTCGGCACGAGCTGCACGCCAATCCGGGGCTTTCGGGCAACGAGTCGTATGCCCACGACACGATAGTGAAAAGTCTCAAAGCATACGAGGATTGTAGAGTGTTTACGTATGTGGGAGGGAAGGAAGTGGCTGACACAGATGATGGACAGGATGCGTCTATGGCAAGCGACGAGTTCTTCGGCAGGGTGAGCGGCTACGGAGTGGTGGCGGTGTTTGGCGACAAGCCCGGTGTGCCGACCATAGCACTGCGAGCAGACACAGACGCGCTACCGATAGACGAAGGCCCGTGTAAGGAGGGAGCTGTTGACATTATTGAGTTGTCGGAGGATTCGGAGAATTCAGATTATTCGGAGGATTCTGAAAATTCTGAGAATTCTGAGAATTCGGATATACTGGAGCGAAATGTTGACTATTGCTCACGGGTGAGGGGTGTTTCGCACAAGTGTGGCCACGACGGGCACACGTCCATATTGCTGCGGGTGGCAGACATGATTGCACAAACCCCAGCGGTTTATGCAGAGAAGAATATCATGCTCATCTTCCAGCCGGAAGAGGAAACCGGATGCGGGGCGGAAATGATGCTGAAAAGCGGCATAATGCAACGCTACGACATACGGGCCATATACGGGTTGCACAACATACCAGGAGTGCCATTGGGCGAAATACTGCTGAGCGGCGACACCTTCGCTGCAGCCTCGGTGGGGGTGAAATACAGCATCACAGGAAGACAGACACATGCATCGACTCCAGAGAAGGGATTGAATCCCGGTATGGCGGTGGCAGAGATGATTGAGCGGTTCGAGGAACTCAATAGCAGTCGAAGGGAACAGGCAGCCAAGAACAGTCAGAATGTTCAGAGCACATCGATTCTTCCGAGTATATTGACACCCTGGAGAAACAAAAGCCGAAACAATCAGAACGCCCAAAGCGACCAGAATGTACAGAAAGACCCCATTGCCGACTTCACGCAGAGCACGCTGATAGGCGTGCAGCTTGGAGAGGAGGCCTACGGTACATCGGCAGGGTCGGCAGAGGTGATGTACACTCTCAGAGCCTTCTCAAACAAACGCATGGAGGAATTGAGGGCCGAGGCCGACGCAATAGCTGCTGAAGTGTGTGCGAAATATGGTTTGCAGCTGGCGGTTTGCGAGCGAGACCCATTCAAGGCAACGGAGAACGACCCGGAACTGACCGATGCGCTTGAAAAGACTCTGACCGAGGCGGGGTACTCGGTACGACGCATGGAGAAGCCGTTTCGCTGGTCGGAGGATTTTTCCAACTATCTACTGAACTATAAAGGTAGTTTCTTCGGCATCGGTGCCGGTGAGGCTTGTCCCGAACTGCACCATCCGGCATACGATTTCCCCGATGAGCTGATTGAGCCCGCCGCAGGTGCGTTCTATGCAATAGTGAATAGTGACTCGTAATTAGTGAACTGGCAAGTTTATAACAAATCAACTCCACCGATAAATCAACAGGAAAACAATAAAACAAAAATACACATGAAAAAATTAATTCTACTCACAGCGGTTTTATTTTTAACCATTGGAGTCAATGCGCAGGATTATCCGCGCGACGGACAGAACTGCACCAGCATTATGGTCGGCAAGAAAGCCTCGATGGACGGCAGCGTTATCACCTCGCACACCTGCGACGGCGTTTACCGCACATGGGTGGCAGTGGAACCCGCTCAGGATTACAACTCGAAGGCGGTCGAAAAGATTTACAAAGGCACAGTTCACACATCCTACCGCACCGACACCACCGGTTTGCGAGAGGTGGGCACCATCCCGCAGGTGGCGCATACCTATGCCTATCTCAACACCGCCTATCCCTGCATGAACGAGAAGCAGCTGGCTATCGGTGAAACCACCTTCGGAGGACCGAAATGTCTGGTCAACAAGGACGGCATGTTCAATATCGAAGAACTCATGCGCATAGTGCTGAAACGCTGCGACAACGCACGTGACGCCATCCGTCTGATTGGCGACCTTGTGAAACAGTATGGCTACGGCGACGAGGGAGAGTGCATCACCATAGCCGACAAGAACGAAGTGTGGCAGCTCGAGATTATGGGTTGCGGAGAGAAGGAGATTGGCGCCATCTGGGCTGCCCAGCGCATTCCCGACGAGCATGTGGGTGTGTCGGCCAACATTCCGAGAATCGGCCGTATGAATCGTGCCAACACAGAGTATTTCATGGCATCGGACAATGTTGAGAAAGTTGCAAAGAAATACAAACTTTGGGACGGCAAAGGCGAGTTTATCTTCTGGAAGGCTTTTATCCCAGAATACGCCAACGGCAAGAACTTCCGTGAACGTGAATATTTCATATTCAACGCCCTCGCCCCTTCGATGAAGTTCTCGATGGACATGGACGAGCTTCCCTTCTCGGTGCATCCAGACAAGCATGTCGATGTGCGCAAGGTGATGGAACTCTTCCGCAGCACCTACGAAGGTACGGATATGGACATGTGCCGTAATATCAAATACGTGAAGACCAGCAAAGACAAGAACGGCAAGACACAGCGTGACACCATGATGAGCCCCGTTGCAAACCCCTGGATGACAAGCACCACACAGAGTACCTACAACATGCTGGACGAGAACGCCGTCGAGTTCAAACGCACCGTCGCAGTCGCATGGTGCTCGTATTCCACAGTCATACAGCTGCGCGACTGGCTGCCCAACGAGGTTGGCGGCATCTGCTGGCTCTCATTCGACAATCCTGCGCAGTCGCCCCGAGTGCCTGTCTTCGCTGGCACCAAGATTCTGCCCACGACCTTCGCTCTCTGCGGACAGAACGAGTACAGCGACGATGCGGCCATCTGGAAATACCGCAAAGCCAACAAACTCGCCACCGTTGCATGGCAACGCACCAAAGAGACGATGAAAAAGTCAATCAGCGCCCAGGAGAACAACGCCTTTGTGAAACTCGACGGATTGGAAAAACAGATAAAGACCCTCGTCGAAAACCGCGACGGAGCACAGTATGAGAGCGACCGCAACCGCTATCAAGGTCAGATAGACAACCTGCTCAACGCCTACACACAGAAAATCTACGACCAGACGTCGGCAGAGTGGCACGACCTCGAAAACAAGTTCTGGTTCATGTTCCGTACGGGTTTCTAATCCCCATCAGTAGTTAGCAAATCAACATTAAATCCCTATCAACATATCAACCTATCAACATATCAACAATCAACTCATGAAAAAAATAGTCATAATCTCGGTTTTCTCGTTCTGTTTAATGCTGACCTCATGCTCGATACTGAGCGGGGTGGCAGAGCAGATAAAGGGCATAGCCAACCTCGCCAACTGCGAGTATTCTCTTAACAATGTATCGAATGTGTCCGTGGCAGGAGTCGATGTGAAGAAAGTGGCCGGTGGTCAAATAGGCGTCGCTGACGTTGCCAAGCTCGCCGCCTCCATAATGCAGAAGCAGATTCCGCTTGCGATGGACTTCAACGTTGGCATCAAAAACCCGACAGAGACCAACGCAATGTTGAGCATGATGGATTGGATTGTGAACGTGCAGAACACGCAACTGGCACAGGGTTCTACAAACAAGAGCTACACCATTAACGCCAAACGCACTTCAACAGTGCCCCTGAGTGTGGCAACCGACATGTACCGCATCTTCTCAAAAGACGGTATCGAGTCGCTGAAGGGGTTTGCAAGCAGTTTCAAGAGCGACGGAACCTCGTCGAAGGTGGGCATCAAGGTTCGTCCCAGCCTCAATGTCGGAAACCAAGTCCTCAAGACTCCCAACTACATCACCATTGAGAAGAATATCGGAAAGAAAGCCAGCAACACAAGCGTGCAGGCTAAGAAAAGCTGAATATGAGAAAGTGGTGAACCTCACTGGAGGCATAATGGCCTGGCTGAAAGAGGGTGGAAAAGTTGTGAAGTAAAGACTAAAACATAAATACCTAAATGGAAGACAATAATAATAATGTCCAGACTTCGGAGAAGCAGCCATTGAACTTCCTCGAAGAAATCATCGAAAACGATCTTGCCAATGGTACTCACAAATCGGTGTTGACTCGATTCCCGCCTGAGCCTAACGGCTACCTGCATATCGGCCACGCCAAATCCATCTGCCTCAATTTCGGCCTCGGCCTGAAATACGGCGGCAAGACAAACCTTCGCTTCGACGACACCAACCCAGTGAAGGAGGATACCGAATATGTCGAGTCGATTATGGACGACATCAAGTGGCTGGGGTTCGAATGGGCTGGTGTCCATTATACCTCCGACTATTTCGACCAGCTCTACGACTGGGCTGTGGTCCTGATAAAGAAAGGATTGGCATACGTCGACGACCAGTCGCTCGACGAGATACGGGCCAACCGCGGCACCGTCACCCAGCCTGGCAAGAACAGCCCATGGCGTGACCGCTCCATCGAGGAAAACCTCGACCTCTTCGAAAGGATGAAAGCTGGCGAGTTCGCCGATGGAGAGAAGGTGTTGAGGGCCAAGATCGACATGGCGCATCCGAACATGCAGTTCCGCGATCCCATCATGTACCGCATACTCCACGCATCGCATCACCGCACCGGCGACAAGTGGTGCATCTACCCGATGTACGACTACGCTCATGGGCAGAGTGACTCCATCGAGCATATCACACACAGCATTTGCACTCTCGAGTTCGACATCCACCGTCCGCTCTACGACTGGTTCATCGAGAAGCTCGAGATCTTCCCGAGCCATCAGTATGAGTTTGCCCGTCTGAACATCAACTACACGGTGATGTCCAAGCGCAAGCTCCTCCAGTTGGTGAAAGAAGGTCATGTCTCCGGATGGGACGATCCGCGTATGCCTACCATCTGCGGCTTCCGCCGTCGTGGTTACACCCCCGAGAGCATCAAAGCTTTCTGCGAACGCATCGGCGTCGCCAAACGTGACAACATCATTGACTACTCCCTCCTCGAGTTCTCTCTGCGTGAGGATCTCAACAAGCGGGCTCAGCGTCGTATGGCCGTCCTCGACCCCGTAAAGGTCGTTATCGACAACTACCCCGAAGGGCAGACCGAGTTCTTGCGTGCAGTCAACAACCCCGAGAACGAGTCCGACGGCTTCCGCGAGGTTCCCTTCGGTCGTGAACTCTATATCGAGCGTGAGGACTTCATGGAGGTAGCACCGAAGAAATATTTCCGCATGGCGATAGGGCAGGAGGTACGTCTGCGCTACGCCTATTTCGTCACCGCTCAGAGTGTCGAGAAAGACGCCCAGGGCAACATCACCTGCATCCACTGCACCTACGATCCCGCCACCCGTGGCGGCGACGCCCCCGACGGCCGCAAGGTGAAAGGCACCATCCACTGGGTCAGCGCTCAGCATGCCATCGAGGCCGAGGTGCGTCTCTTCGACCGTCTCTTCGCGGTCGAGGCTCCCGACGACTGCCCCGAAGGCAAGACCTTCCTCGACAACCTCAACCCCGACTCGCTCAAGGTCATGCACCACTGCAAGCTCGAACCCGACCTTCTTAATGTCGAACCGGACAAGACTTCTTGGCCCGACGGCATCGCCCGCTACCAGTTCGAGCGCATGGGTTACTTCTGCGTCGACAAAGACTCGACTCTCGACCACCTCGTCTTCAACCGCACCAGCACCCTCAAAGACAGCTGGAAAAAGAACGCCTGATTCCCACATTCCCAGACTAACAAATTAACACATTAACAAATTAAAAATCCATCCGTGAAGACCGGGCCTTCATATATCTCCGCCATGTGCCGCCGAAAAGCGACGTCAATGCCGACTTCAGCTCAGCAGAACAACAAATTCAGGGATTTTGTTGTTATGCCTTCGCTCTTGCTCGCCATTTGGCTGTTTCTCGTCAGCGGGTCGCTGACGACCACTGGCATGTTCATGGACGGTCTGATATATAGCAACGTCGCGGCCAACCTCGCCGAAGGTTCCGGCTCTTTCTGGCATCTTACCTACACCGCCTCTCACCATCCTGAATTCTACGAGCACCCGCCTCTGATGATGGGTCTGCTCGCGCTCTTCTACAAAGTCTTCGGGATGCATCTCTGGGTCACCAAACTCTATATGGCCGTCACAATGTTTCTTTGTGCTTGGCTCACTCTCTTGCTTTGGTCTCGTCTCGGCGGAAAGAAGGAGAACGGCTGGATCCCCTTGCTCTTCTGGACTCTCATGCCTGTGGTGACTCATTTCGCCAACGAGTGCATGCTGGAAAACACAATGCTTCTCTTCGACCTGGGCGCCATACTGCTGCTAACCTCACCCTCCAGCCCCCTCTCTTCAAGGCGTGGGGGAGTAAAAGCCTCAGTGTGTGGCTTCGGAGCGGGTTTCCTCCTCTCTGCCGCCTTCCTGACTAAGGGTTTCGTGGGACTTTTCCCGCTGGTCCTGCCGTTGCTGATATGGCTTTTCGACCGTGAGCGCCTGTCGGCAAAATCCATGCTGCTTCAGACCTCCTTGCTCCTCGTCGGCCTCCTGCTGCCGTTGGCGGTGATTGCTCTGTCGGTGCCAGCCGCTCGTGAATACTTTGTCAACTATATGGACAAACAGGTACTGGCGGCCTGGTCTCAGAACGAGGACGCTCGATGGATGGTGATTGTCTACTTCCTGCGTAACATTGCGATAGTTGTGGGTCTGGTGCTCGTGGTGGCTTTGCTGAAGAAAGGTCTCAAACACAAGCCTTCCTCTCTGGAATGGACTCTCTGGGCGCTGGTGGCCAGTGCCGTGCTTCCGATGATGGTGAGCACTCGGCAGAACGAGTACTACATCCTTCCTGCGATGCCGTTAGTGGCTGTGTTGACTGCCCTCCTCGTTGAAGGGGAGGTGTCTGGATGGATAAAAAAAGTGAACAAAGCTCTGCCCTACATCTCCTTTTCGATGCTGGTTGGCGCTTTGCTGTTGAACATCTTCCGTTTCGGTTCGGAAGGTCGCGACCGTCTGCTTCAGCAGGACTTGAAGCTCATCGCCGCTCATCTCGAGGAAGGGGAGAGGGTCTCCATTCCGTCTGAACTATATTACGACTACAAGCTGCAGGGTTACTACTATCGTGACCTCCGCGTGACTCTCGACGACCAGCAGCGCTGCCGCCATTTTCTTACCACCGACGAATACCAGCCCGACAGCACCTACCATCCGCTAACCCTCCCCACAAAAGAATACAGACTGTATGAGTGCGTGAATGAGTAAGTAGAAATGACTATACTTATTAACAAGTTAACAAGATAACAAAATAATAAAAATATGAACATCTCTTACAAGTGGTTAAAAGACTATGTCGACTATGGCGAACTCACACCGCAACAGCTCGACGAACTGCTCACCTTCTCCGGACTCGAGGTGGAAGGTATTGAAAAAGTCGAAACCATAAAAGGCGGTCTCGAACATGTGGTCATCGCTCAGGTGCTCACCTGCGAGCCTCATCCCGACAGCGACCATCTCCATCTCACTACCGTCGACGTGGGTGGCGACCGTCCGCTGAATATCGTGTGTGGTGCTCCCAACGTGGCTGCTGGCCAGAAGGTGGTCTGCGCTCAGATCGGCACTAAGATCTACACTTCCGATACCGAATTCTTTGAGATAAAGAAAGGCAAGCTCCGCGGTGCCGTGAGCGAGGGTATGCTCTGTGCCGCCGACGAGCTCCAGCTGGGCAGCGACCATGCTGGCATCATGGTGCTCCCTGACGATGCTCCTGTGGGAATGCCCGCAAAGGAGTATTTCCATGTCGAGGAGGACTATGTCCTGGAGGTCGCCATCACGGCCAACCGCAGCGATGCAACCAGCCATATCGGTGTGGCTCGTGATGTGGTGGCGGTGTTGAACACTCGAAACGGAGCCGGTCTCAAACTTCAGATTCCTCCTGTGACCGCACCTCTCGTCCCCAAGACCACTGAGGGTGCTATAAGCGTATCCGTCGAACAGACCGACCTCTGTCCTCGTTATACTGGCATCACCCTCCGCGGCGTCAAAGTAGCAGAATCGCCCGACTGGCTGCAGAACCGTCTCCGCACCGTCGGCATCCGTCCGATAAACAATATCGTCGACGTCACCAACTACATCCTCATGGAAATCGGCCAGCCGATGCACGCTTTTGACGCTGACAAGATCGACGGCAACCAAATCATAGTAAAGACTCTCTCCACGGGCACTCCTTTCGTGACACTCGACGGCGTCGAGCGCAAACTCGACGAGAAAGACCTTATGATCTGCAACGCTAACGAGCCTATGTGCATCGCCGGCGTCTTCGGTGGCGAAAAAAGTGGCGTCACCATGCAGACCACCAACGTCTTCCTCGAGAGCGCCTACTTCAACCCCGTCTCCGTCCGCAAGACCAGCAAGCGTCACGGTATCAAGACCGACGCCTCTTTCCGTTTCGAACGTGGTTGCGACCCCAATATCACCATCTGGGCTCTTCAGCGTGCTGTCAAGCTCATTCAGGAGATCGCTGGCGGCGATATCTGCGGCAACATGGTTGACGTGTATCCTCAGCAGATCCACCGCGCTAACGTCGAAATCAGCTTCAAGCGTGTCTTCGACCTCATCGGCAAGGAGATCCCAGTCGACATAATCCGCACCGCCCTCACCTCCCTCAATATCGAGATTGTGCGTGAGGAGAAGGACGGCATGTTCCTCAAGATCCCAACCTGCAAAGTTGATGTATATCGTGAGTGCGACGTCGTCGAGGAGATTATGCGTATCTATGGCTACAACAACATCACATTCGACGAGCGCTTGAACAGTTGCCTGTCGTACGGTAAGAAACCCAACCCGCGCCGTCTCCAGAACACCGTGTCGGACATGCTTTCGAACAACGGCTTCTTCGAGATAATGAACAACTCGCTCACCAAGAGCGACTACTACGAGGGTAATCCCGACTTCGACCCTCAAAACAACGTCGTCATCCTCAATCCCCTCAGCAAGGAGTTGAACGTCATGCGTCAGACCCTCCTCTACAGCGGAATGGAATGTGTAGTACGCAACCTGAACCATAAGATCCTAGATCAGAAACTGTATGAGTTCGGCCGCACCTATGTGTTGAATCACGAATACATACCTGTTGATGCTGGTACTGTGGATGTGACCAAGAAATATATCGAGACTCCGCATCTGTCGCTCTTCATGACGGGTGCGATGTTACCCGAAAATTGGAAGGTCAAGCAGACTCCAGTCGACTTCTTCGACCTCAAGCAGTATGTCATGTCCATCCTCTCGCGCATGCGTATCAATATATCTCGTCTGGAGTTCGTCCCGGCAACTGAGAAATTCTTCGCCGAGGGTTACGATGTCATCCTGCGCGACAGTAAGAAGCTGCTGGTCTGCTTCGGCCGTCTCTCCAAGGAGACTCTGAAGAAGATGGACTGCAAACAGGATGTCTTCTTTGCCGACTTCAACTGGGCTCTGATGCTCAAGAACTATCCTGACAAGGAGGTTGTCTACAAGGAGCTTCCGAAGTTCCCCGAGGTCCGTCGCGACCTGGCGTTGATCCTCGACAAGAATGTGCCGTTTGTGGAAGTTGAGCGTGTGGCTTATTCTACTGAGAAGAAACTCCTGAAAAAGGTGTCGCTCTTCGACGTCTATGAAGGCAAGGGCATCCTCGACGGAAAGAAGTCCTACGCTGTGAGCTTCATACTTCAGGATAACGACAAGACACTGAACGACAAGCAGATTGAAGCTGTTATGACGAAGATACAGACGAACCTGGAAAAACAATTAGGAGCCAAACTCCGTTCATAAAAACGAAATTCTACACCAATACACCTTTACACCATTAACTTTTAACTTTTAACTTTTATCTTTTATCTTTTATCTTTTATCTTTTAACTATTAACTAATAATTAATGCTCGGCCTCTTGAAATACGATGTGAAGGTGCTGCTTGCACTCCAGCAGGCCATGACTGGGAAGGATGACTTCTTCAACTGGCTTGTGAATGCAGGCTATCCCGAGCTTGCAGCCTTCTACAACCTCATTGAGGAAGACGAGGAGGCTGAAGCCTGGCTCGTCAAGCATGGCTACCATTGGCTAGGTCTGCTCAGTCACGCCATCGACGGTGAGGACGCTGCGAGAGCTTGGGTACTCAAGAACCTCCATCGTGCCAACTTCATGTTCTGCATGGCCTGCCGTAAAGATGAGGTGGCCATCTCTTGGCTCAAACAGATGAAACTCGAAGTAATCCTGCGTCTGGCCGAAGAGGTGGCATTCATAAGGAAGAAGCAAGAGTCCGACGCCGCCTTCCCCTACAAGATGAGATTCTAAATTACACACCCTACACCAATACACCCTTACACCCTTACACAATTACACCTTTACACCCATACACCAAAAATAACAGTGAACAAGGAATACAAACCGCGTGAGCGGAAGAACACACCGACAAAGCCGGCATCGAGAAGCGGAAGACCCAAGCAGTCTGGTGAGAGAACCAACACTCCCAAACCCCGCAGAGCTGCTGCAAGCATGCCTAAGTCGGAAGGTCAGAAAGTCAGAAGACCAGAGGGCAACAGACCTCACAAGGATACCGCGTCAGCCCCACTTAAGCATTCAAGCAATCAGGCATCCAAGCATTCAAGCACTCTTAATAAAGACCTGTCCGGGCACGGACCAAAAGACACCGTCCGCCTCAACAAATATATCGCCAACGCCGGCATTTGCAGCCGTCGTGAGGCCGACAAGCTCATTGAGGCTGGGAGCGTCAAGGTCAACGGTCAGGTTGTCACCCAGATGGGCTATCAGGTCAAGCCCGGCGACGTCGTCTCCTACGGCGGTGAGACCCTCAGCACCGAAGCCAAGCGTTACTTCCTGATGAACAAGCCGAAAGGCTATATCACCACCGTCGACGACCCGCAGGAACGCAAGACCGTCATGATGCTTATCGACGGCGCCTGCCGCGAACGTATCTATCCCGTCGGCCGTCTCGACCGCAACACCACCGGACTCCTCCTCTTCACCAACGACGGCGAGCTCGCCCGCAAGCTCACCCATCCTTCCACGATGGTCTACAAGGTCTACCAGGTCGAACTCAACAAGGCGGTCACCCGTGAGGATATGAAGAAGATGCTCGAAGGTATCGAACTCGAGGACGGTCCCATCAAAGTCGACGACGTCCAGTACGCCGAAGGCTTCAACGACAAACGTGTAGTAGGTGTCGCCCTACATTCCGGCCGCAACCGCATCGTACGTCGCATCTTCGAACATCTTGGTTACGAGGTCCACAAACTCGACCGCGTCATCTTCGCCGGCCTCACCAAGAAAGACCTCCCTCGTGGCCGCTACCGTGAACTTTCCGACAAAGAAATCGGCTTCCTAAAAATGATATGACCAGTGAATAGTGATTAGTGATTAGTGATTAGTGATTAGACATTTGCGGGGCGCTTGAAACTAAAAACTAAAAATTTGAAACTAAAAACTAAATAGTGAATAGTGGTTAGACATTTGCGGGGCGCTTGAAACTAAAAACTAAAAACTAAAAACTTGAAACTAAAAACTCAAAACTCGAAACTAAAAACTCAAAACCCATGTACAGAACAAACACTTGTGGCGAACTTAATATCACCAATCTTGGTCAGCAGGTCACCCTCTGTGGTTGGCTCCAGCGCAGTCGCGATCTCGGCGGCTTGACTTTCATCGACCTTCGCGACCGCTATGGTATCACTCAGCTGGCTTTCAACATGGAGACCAACCCGGCCCTCTGCGAGCAGGCCCGCAAGCTGGGTCGTGAGTATGTCCTGCAGGTTACCGGCACCGTCATCGAGCGCTCTTCCAAGAATACCAAGATTCCCACCGGCGAAATAGAGATTCAGGTGGAAAAACTCACCGTACTCAACGAGTCCAAGGTTCCTCCCTTCACCATTGAGGATCAGAGCGACGGCGGCGACGACCTCCGTATGAAATACCGCTACCTCGACATCCGGCGCAATCCCGTGAAAAACAACCTTATCCTCCGTCATAAGATGGCCATGCTCGTGCGCAACTACCTCAGCCAGCACGATTTCCTCGAGATAGAGACTCCCATGCTCATCAAGTCCACCCCCGAAGGTGCTCGCGACTTCGTCGTACCCAGCCGCATGAACCCTGGTGAGTTCTACGCTCTCCCTCAAAGCCCGCAACAGTATAAGCAGCTCCTTATGGTAGCCGGAATGGACCGCTACTTCCAGATTGTACGCTGCTTCCGCGATGAGGATCTCCGAGCCGACCGTCAGCCCGAGTTCACGCAGATAGACTGCGAGATGTCGTTTGTCGAACAGGAGGATGTCCTCCAGACCTTCGAAGGGCTGGCCAAACACCTCTTTAAGGAGATGAAGGGTATTGAATTCGCCGATTTCGAGCGCATATCCTGGCATGATGCCATGCGTCTCTATGGCTCCGACAAACCCGACAAACGCTTCGGTATGGAGTTCGTCGAACTCAACGATGTCGTCAAAGGACATGGCTTCTCTCTCTTCGAAAACGCTCCGCTCGTGGTTGGTATTTGTGCCTCTGGTTGTGCTGAATACACCCGCCGCCAGCTCGACGAACTCACCGACTTCGTCAAACGTCCTCAGGTGGGCGCCGGTGGTCTCGTCTATATCAAATACAACGCCGACGGCTCCTTCAAGTCCTCTGTCGACAAGTTCTATGACCAGAATGCACTCAAGGCCATCGCCGACAAATTCCAGGCTAAGCCAGGCGACCTCATGCTCATCCTCTGTGGCGAACCCATGAAAACCCGTGTGCAGCTTTGCGCTCTACGTCTTGAGATGGGTAGCCGACTTGGATTGCGTGATTCTCAGAAGTATGCTCCTCTCTGGGTCGTCGACTTTCCCCTCCTCGAGTGGGACGACGAGACTCAGCGTTTCTACGCCATGCATCATCCTTTCACCGCACCCAAGCCGGAAGACGAGGCATTGCTGGACGACCAAAGACGCTGGGGTGACATCCGCGCCAACGCTTACGACATCGTCATCAACGGAGTCGAGGTGGGCGGTGGTTCCATCCGTATCCACGACCGCCAGCTCCAGAACAAGATGTTCCACACCCTCGGGTTCACCGACGAGAGCGCCTACGCCCAGTTCGGTTTCCTCATGGACGCTTTCACTTTTGGTGCTCCCCCTCACGCAGGTCTCGCCTTCGGTTTCGACCGCCTCTGTTCCATCTTCGGCGGTGTCGACTCCATACGCGACTTCATCGCCTTCCCCAAGAACAACAGCGGCCGCGACATGATGAGCGGAAGCCCCTCACCGATAGCAAAAGAACAGCTAGAGGAATTAAAGATCGCCCTGAAGGGTTGATGATATACTTTTGCGTATATTTGCAGTTTATTAGTAGTGTTGAACCTCGGGACTATGGGAAAGATTATCAGACAATACAGGTCGGAAATCCATGGCGACTACCGTTCGGCGTACCTCATGTGGGGCGCGCTGACGGGCCTGCTGCTGTCGCTCTACCTGTTGCTGAGGCATTGGGTGGGCGCTCCCTGCCGAACTCCGTCCGACTTGGGCAAGGACGCGTTGCTTTTGCTGGCTATGGGGCTGTCTATGTACTTCTATAGACGGTCGCTTCCTGATAAGATGGTGACGATGAAGGAGCTCTTGCTCTTGGGCTTGGGTACGGGCTTTGTGGCGGCTGTCGTGTATGGCCTGTTCGTCTGGCTCTACTGTGGGGTGATGTACCCTGACATGACTGAAGTGTATGCGGAGCGGTTCAAGACCGTGGATTCGGCGCCGGAGGGCTATGTGGCGGCGTTGAACCCTGGCATGTGGGCGCTGATGTTCGGCTTTGTGAACACGTTCCTGACGTCGATAATCTTGGCGTTCTTCGGTGCGCTCGTGCTCAAGACGGAAAAGGCGGAGGTGCGTGGTCGCTGAAGATGTTATTTTTAATTGAAACATATAAACATTCAAACTATGGATATTTCGATTATAGTACCTTTGTACAACGAGGTGGAGTCGTTGCCGCATCTGGCGGAGTGGATTGACAGGGTGATGGCTGAGAACAGATTCGACTACGAGGTGGTGATGGTGGACGACGGGAGCATCGACGGTTCGTGGACGGTCGTCGAAGGTCTGCATAACGCCAACCCTCGCTACAGGGGTGTGAAGTTCCGCAGAAACTATGGCAAGTCGGCGGCGCTCAACGTGGGTTTCGGTGCGGCTCACGGCGATGTGGTGATAACGATGGACGCCGACCTGCAGGACAGCCCCGACGAGGTGCCCGAACTGTTCCGTATGATTAAAGTGGAGGGGTACGACCTGGTGAGCGGGTGGAAGAAAAAACGCTACGACTCGAAGCTGGCGAAGAACATCCCGTCGAAATTCTTCAACTGGACAACACGCAAGATGAGTGGCATCAAGCTGCACGACTTCAACTGCGGGTTGAAAGCCTATCGCAAGGATGTGGTGAAGTCTATCGAGGTTTACGGCGAGATGCACAGATATATCCCGGTCATCGCCAAGTGGGCCGGATTCAAGAAGATAGGTGAGAAGGTGGTGCAGCACAGAAAGAGAGAGTTCGGTGTGACGAAATTCGGCATGGACCGCTTTGTGAACGGCTATCTCGACCTGATGAGCATCATGTTCATGTCGAAATTCGGCAAGCAGCCGATGCATTTCTTCGGTTTGGTCGGAAGCGTGGCGTTCATGTTCGGCTTCGTGGCGCTGCTGGCGGTGGTTATAATGCGGCTTGCTGGCCGTATTGCTCTGACTAACAGCGTGTGGTTCTACCTCTCGATGCTGTTTGTGATGATGGGTCTGGTGCTTTTCCTGGCGGGATTCATCGGAGAGCTGGTGTGCCGCAATTCATCGACGAGGAACAGCTATTTGATTGAGAAAGAAATTTGAGTCTCAAGTTGTCTCGTGGCAAGGGTCATAAAAGGAGAAGTTGGGGCATCGTCGTGCTCGTGTTACTGGTGCTACTTGCCGGATGTCTGTTCTGTGCCTGGAGGCTGGCGGTCTGCGGTCAGCGTTCGGCTGTCAACGAACATCCTTGGATAGAGTCGCATAACCGGTTGTTGCGGAGCGAGATACCTGCAATTGCAGCCAACACGATAAGATACCGCGAACTCTTTGCCGACAACAACGACGTGCAACTCAAGGCTGCCAAGAAGATGGGGCTGAAGACCCCTGAGGCTATAAAGCAACCGGAGTTGTGCGACGACCTGGTGGTGGTGAAGACGAACCCGTGGTACACGGTGGACACTCTGTATCACTCCAAGCCCTATCTGGTGCCGGAAGCCTCGCTACTGCTGACCTACATAAGCCGCCGTTTCGACGAGCTGCAGGACCTGGAGGGCATAGAGACAAAGGTGCGTCCGATAGTGACCAGCCTTTTGCGCAACAAAAGCCAGGTGGGACGTCTGCGGCGTGTGAACCGCAATGCCACTGAGAACTCATGCCATCTCTACGGTACCACCTTCGACCTCTCGTACTGTCGTTTTGTGACCACCGACGGCGAGGTGGTGATGGACAACGGAAAATACAAGCAGCTGCTCGCCCTGGCACTCTATGAGCTGCGTTTCGAGGGGTTGTGCTACGTGAAATATGAGCGCCGGCCGCCATGTTTCCATATAACCGTGCGTGCGGTGGATTATGAAGGCGGTTTGGCCTGCACTACAGAGGAATACGTGTCCAGCGGACAAGCAAGCCGTAAAAGCGAGTGTAGGACATCGGTCAGCAACGTGGAGAGACAAAAGATTGAGGAGACCTTGGAGATGTCGAAACCACGGCTTGCCGATTCTGTGGAAATCACAGATTCTCGGACGGCGGCATCTGCCGGGATGAAGCCTGAAAGTGCTGCTAAATCAACAAATCAGGAAAACACGGAAAATAGCAATGATACGAAAGTAAAGAAAAATCATCCCCGGACTAAAGAATTCGAGCATCGCAGCAATTATGTCTTTGATTGAAAAGTTTTTAGTTTTTAAGTTTCAAGTTTTAAGTTTTAAGTTTCAAGATACAATGAGTTTACAATGTGGCATAGTAGGACTTCCCAATGTCGGTAAGTCAACCCTTTTCAACTGTTTGAGCAACGCCAAAGCCCAGGCGGCCAACTTCCCCTTTTGCACCATCGAACCCAATGTGGGCGTGATAACCGTTCCCGACGAGCGTCTCAACAAGCTGGTCGAGATTGAACATCCTGCCAGCGTGGTGCCTGCCACCGTCGAGATTGTCGATATAGCCGGGCTTGTGAAAGGTGCCAGCAAAGGGGAGGGGCTTGGCAACAAGTTTCTCGGCAACATACGCACCTGCGACGCCATCATTCACGTGCTGCGCTGCTTCGACGACGACAACGTGACTCATGTTGACGGCAGTGTCGATCCGATTCGCGACAAGCAGACCATCGACCTCGAGCTGCAGTTCAAAGACCTCGAGACCATTGAGAACCGCTACGAGAAGGAGGCAAAGAAGGCCAAAGCCGGTGGCGACGCCAAGGCGAAAAAGCTGGTCGAGGTGATGGATCTCTACAAAGCAGCCCTTCTCGGTGGCAAGAACGCCCGAACCGTCGAACTCGACGAAAGCCAGCTGGAGGCGGCCAAAGACCTCATGCTGCTCACCGCCAAACCGGTGCTCTATGTCTGCAATGTTGACGAGGGGTCGGTGAAGAACGGCAACAAATATGTGGACATGGTGAAAGAGTCGGTAAGCAGCGAGGCCGCCGAGGTGTTGGTGATTGGAGCCGCCATCGAAGCCGACATCGCCGAGTTGGAGACTTACGAAGAAAAGCAGATGTTCTTGGAAGACCTGGGATTGTCTGAGTCGGGTGTCAACCGTCTCATCAAGGCTGCATATAAGCTGCTGGGCTTGCAGACTTTCCTTACCGCTGGCCCCAAAGAGTGCCGGGCATGGACTTTCCGCAAGGGTATGAAAGCCCCACAGACCGCCGGCATCATACACAGCGACTTCGAGCGTGGTTTCATCCGTGCCGAAGTGATAAAATATGACGACTATGTTACCCTCGGAAGCGAAGCCAAATGCCGTGAGGCTGGCAAGATTGCAGTCGAGGGCAAAGACTATATAGTGCAAGACGGCGACATCATGCACTTCAGGTTCAATGTGTAGTTTGTTGATATGTTGAGACCAAGAGGTCATAAAGAGTATGGAAAGTTTCAGCGAGTGAGCTTGTTGCCGCTCGCTCTCTTGGGCTTTTCGATTCTTTTGGCCCTGCAGTCTTGCTCGACCTCCAAGGCCAAGTGGGCCAACATACGCTATCACAACCTCACGGCTCACTACAACGTGTGGTGGAACGGCAACGAGAGCCTCAAGGAAGGCGTGAGAGAGCTGAACAAGAAGGTCAACGACGACTACACCCAGATACTTCCCGTTTACAAACTCGGCACCACCACAGAGGCGATGTCTGTAAAACCCAAGTTCGACCGCGCCATCGAAAAAGGCGTGAAGGGCATCAAGAAACACAGCATCTTCGTGCACGGTAAAGAGCATGTGCCCTATATACGCAAATGCTACATGCTCACCGCCTACGGCTCCTTCTACGAGCACGACTACGTGTCCGCCGAGAACACCTCCCAGATGATGGCGGCTCAGTTTGCAGGCACCAAAGAGGGCGACGAGGCGAAGATAATCATGGCCCGTTGCCATGCCGCCGACAAGCAGTATATGACCGCCGAGCAGGAACTCGACCAGCTCGTGCAGAAGATGAAGGACGGGGCCTTCAACAAAAAGCTTGAATCTAAGCTCTATATGGCGATGGTCGAGTGCCTCATACCCCAGGAACGTTACAAGAAAGCGGTGGAAAACCTGAAACTCTCCCTCGAGACAACCAAAGACCGCGAGACCAAGGCTCGCCTCTATTTCATCATGGCCCAGATCTACCAGAAGCTCAACAAGAAACCCACCGCCACCAAATACTACCAGAAAGCCATTAAAAACACCGAGCTCTACGTGATGGAGTTCAACGCCCGCCTCAATATCGCCTCCTGTGCCGACCTCGAGCATACCGACATCCCCAAGCTCGAGAAGCAGCTGAACCGCATGCTCAAAGAGTCCAAGAACGAGGAATTCCGCGACCAGATATACTACGCCATGGGCGAGATGTACATGGGGGTGAAGAACGCCAAGAAAGCCTGCGACAGCTACAAGAAGTCCGTCGCCGTCTCCACCAAAAACCAGCCCCAGAAAGCCAAGTCCGCCCTCAGGCTCGCCGAAGTGCTCTACGACGTCTACGAAAATTACGACCTCTCGCAGATCTACTACGACACCGCCATGCAGATAATCAACCGCGACTACCCCCACTACGGCGAGATCAAGTCGCGCTACGACGTCCTCTCGGCTCTGGTCTCTTATACACGAGTCATCGAACGCAACGACAGTCTCATAGCCGTGTCAGAGATGCCAAAGACCGAGCGTGACGCCCTTATTCGAAAAAAAATCGACGACCTGAAAAAACAGGAGGAAGAAGCCAAGGAACGCGAACTCCTCGCCCAGATCGCCTCCGACACCAAGGCCGCGCAGAACACCCTCTCCGGCGACTGGTATTTCTACAACAACAACACCGTTCAGAAAGGCAAGGAAACCTTCCGCCAGCGCTGGGGCGTCCGTCCTCTCGAGGACTACTGGTTCATGTCCAAGAAAGGTCTGCTCGGTATGAACATGCTCGCCATGGCCTCCGACGAGGAAGACCTTTCCGATGAAACCGACGACAGCGACTCCTCTCAGGTTGAGAATACCTTGCCCAAGGGAGCCGACCCCAACGACCCTCACAATCCCGCCTACTACTTGAAAGACCTCCCGTCCACCATCGAGCAGAAAGACTCCATGCGTGCCGAGATTGCAGTCTCCCTCCTCAATGCCGGATACATCTACTACGACGGCATCGGCAATGTGCCCCGTGCCCTCGAATGCTACCTGCGTATGGCAAACGAATTCCCCGAGAACGACCAGATCGTCCAGGCCTTCTATATGCTCTACCGCATCTACACCAAGCAGGGCAACACCCCCCAGGCCAACTACTACAAAGACATGATACTCATGGGCTTCCCCGACAGCGACTATGCCAACCTCATCCGCGACGAGGATTACTATAAAGAAATAATCCGCCGCGATCAGCGTGTCAAGGATGAATATGAGAGCCTCTACACCCTCTTCCGCAAACGTCGCTACAACGAAGTTGTCAACCAGATCGCCGCCCTGCGTGAGTCCCTCGCCGCCGACCCCATGCTGCCCAAGTTCGACTATTGGCAGGCTATGGCCTATGCCCGCATGGGTGAGAAAGAAAAAGCCATCGCCACCTTCGAGAATATCATAGCCGTCAGCGACAAGACCGACTCCATCGTTCCTCTGGTCCAGTTGCAGCTCCGCTATCTCAAAGGCGACGCCTATGTTGAAGAACCCGAAACCGCTGAATCAATTACCGCCGAGGAAGAGTCCGTCGCAACCGACCGCACCCCTCGCAACCTCCAACCCGAGACCCAGCCCGAAGAAGAGCAGCTTCCGGCCGAGGCGCTATATTTTAGATATAAAGAAACACTTCAGCATTACGTTATTATTATCGTCAACGACAAGAAGATACGTGCCACCGAGTTCCAGTATCGCATAGCCGACTTTAATGCTCAGTACTACTCAAACGCCGGCTATAAAGTCAATGCTCTCATGTTCACCGACTCCACCCAGATGATAACCATCCATCGTTTCAAGAATGCCGCCGATGCGATGCTCTATTACACCCACCTCCAGCAGCCCGAAAGCCCACTCGTCGAATTCAATAGCGACTATTATGAAGTGTTCCCCATCTCCACCCAGAACTACACAACATTCTATAACCGAAAGAACGTCGAAGCATATCGGCTTTTTTTCAGAAAATACTACACCCCCAGAGCCCAGTGACCCTTTAAAACCTCAAACCCTTAAAACTTAAAACTCATAATTCAACAATAAATATCATGGCAAAAACATTCGAAATGGAAAACACCACAGTCAACACAATCAGCAACGGAACCCGCATTAACGGTGACATTACCGCCCAAGGCGACTTCCGTCTCGACGGCCGTCTCGACGGCAACATCCAGCTCAACGGCAAGCTCGTCGTCGGCGAGTCCGGTTTTATCAAAGGCAATATCGTATGCCAGAATGCCAACATCATCGGCCATGTCGACGGCAACATTTCTGTCAAGGAGGTCCTCACCCTCCACTCCACGGCAGTCGTCAAGGGCGACATACTCATCAACAAGCTCGCCATCGAGCCCGGCGCTGCCTTCTCTGGCACATGCCGCATGCTCGACGAACTCCGCAAAGAAAGCGACACCGAAGACCAATCCGAGCAATAGCCGTCAACCCGAACCTGAAAACTAATAACAGAAACTGGTAACTTGAAGATTGAAACTTTAACATCGGACCCCCGGGCACTCTTCAGGCAGTGGGCAGGGGTGGATTGTGAGCTCTGCTCCGAACTCGGAGCCAACGGCTCCAACCGCAAGTATTATCGCCTCTCTGCCGGCGACAAATCATGCATTGCCGCCGTCAACGACGACGTGAGAGAGAACGACGCCTTCCTCTACTTCTCACAAGCACTTTCCCAGCGCGGCATACTCGTGCCCCAGGTCTATGCCGTCAGCGATGACCATCGCCTCTACCTCCAGCAGGACCTCGGCGACACTACCCTCTATTCATATCTCTATTCCAAACGTCAGAGTGGTGATGGCTTCGACCACGAAGCCCTGCAGCTCTACAAGCATGTCCTCTCAGACCTTGTCGATATCCAGACTCGTTGCAGCGACCTCGACTTCTCCCACTCATATCCACGCCCCGACTTCGACGCCCAGGCCATCCAATGGGATCTCAACTACTTCAAGTATTTCTTCCTCAAGTTACTCTATGTCCCCTTCGACGAGCAGCTCCTCGAAAACGACTACCACACACTTATCGACTATCTCCTCGACGGCGACTGCTCCTCCTTCATATACCGCGACTTCCAAACGCGCAACATAATGGTGGTCGGCGGTCAGCAGTCAGTTTCTGGTCACAGGTCACAACTTTACTACATCGACTACCAAGGTGCCCGCCGTGGCGCCCCGCAGTACGATGCAGCCTCGCTTCTTTACAGTTCCAAGGCCGATATTCCTGAAGCGATAAGGCGGGAGTTGCTCAAGCATTATGTAGATTGCTTTTTTGAGGCACAAGGTGCTGCTTTTCAAGAAAGGAACACGAAGGAATCCTTCACACAGCGATTCTACGCCTACGTCCTGGCACGTATCATGCAAGCCATGGGCGCCTATGGCTACCGTGGCCTTTATGAACGCAAGGAATATTTCATAAACAGCATACCGCTTGCAGTTTCAAATTTAAGAACTATAGTGGGTAAACTGCCTCAGGAGTTGAATATTCCGCATCTTAGGGAAGTGTTTGATGCTATAATAAACTCACAATTAGCAATCGGCGGGCAGCAGCCAGCAGCTGGTGGCTCTGCAACGCCGCATTCCACTATCCCTTCAGACACTCTCACCGTCACCGTCGGCAGTTTCTCGTACAAGAAAGGCCTCCCCGCCGATTCATCCGGCAACGGCGGTGGATTCGTGTTCGACTGCCGTGCGCTTCCCAATCCCGGACGTTATCCTCAATATCGCAATCTCACAGGCAAAGACCTCTCAGTCATAGACTTCCTACAAAAAGAAGAATCTGTATCTCAATTTCTCTCCCATGCCTTCGCACTCGTATCCAACTCTGTCAAAATATACAACCAGCGTAACTTTTCTAATCTCATGGTCTCCTTTGGTTGCACAGGAGGACAACACCGCTCTGTCTATTGCGCCGAACGTATGGCTCAATATCTTCGTGAAAACTTTGATTGTCACGTTGTTCTGCACCATTATGAACAAGACTAAAAAAAAACTTTCCACAACGTAACCCCATTTTTAACTTTTATTTGTATTTTTGCACTGCTTTACATCCAGGAAATATAAATTTACCTACAATGAATAAAACTGTAAAAATTACACTCCAAGCGGTTCTCGCTATCGTCGTCATCGGCCTCGCCGTTTGGCTCTACATGAGCATCAGCAAACCCGTGAAGTTCGACGAAGAGTACAGCAAACGCGGCGTCGCCTGTGCTGAAAAACTCCGTGCCATCCGCGTCCTCGAAGAAGCCTACAAGCAGACTTACAACTGCTACTGCGGCAATTTCGACACCCTTTTCGGACGTCTCCTTAATGAAGACAGCCTACGTATCTCCACCAAAGTCGTCTTCCGCGACAAATTCCCGCAGGATAGCAACTTCGTTCTTGAGGAAATCTCCGAACTCGAAGCCATCAAACTCGGCTACATCGCTCGCAAGGATACCCTTGTCAACCCCATCAAGCAACTCCGTGAAACCGGCAAACTGCCCATCACTCTCGCCGACGGCAGTGTCCGCCAGATGACCGACGAGGAGATCCTCAACCTCCGTTACCTTCCTTATCCAAAAGGAACAAAGGAACAGTTTGAAATCAATGCCGGCAAGAAAGAAACAACTGGCGGCTTTGAGGTCCCCGTCGTTGAGGTAAAGGTCGACATCGACCGCCTTATGAGCGACTGCGACCACCAGCTAGTCGTCAACAAGAAAGACAAACTCACCTCCGGAAACAAATATCCCGGCTGGAAGTTCGGAAGCATGGAAGAGTCTATCATTGAAGGCAACTTCGAATAATTTTTTGTACCCAACCTCTGCCCCCGATTATTCAACGTCGGGGGCTTTTGTTTATAAAACGAATGACCTGTGCCGAATGTCATGTAATCATCAACTTTCAACTATAAACAATCAATTTGCATGGCCTACACAATTAAATCTTACATAGCGGACCCCGTCGAGGTGGGTTCGGCAGACAAATATCTTTCGGTAGCCCTCAAAACCGACGGTTTCACCTTCACCGTTTTCTCCGGAGACCGCCATCTGCTCCATTATTGCGACGTCGCCCTGGACACCAAGGGGTCGATTGCCACCATCTCCTCCGACATCAAGGCGCTCTTCGCCGAAAAGAAAATAATGACGTTCGGCTATAAGGAAGCCGAATTGATAGCCACTACCGAATTGTCTTCGTGGCTTCCCGAACATCTCTACGAGCGTGGTCGCGAAAGACAGTACCTCTCGATGGTAGGCAACACCAAGCCCGGTACCACCTGTTTCAGCGACTACAACGAGTTGCTGAAATCGTATATTGTATTCTCCGCCGATTCCACAGCCGTGTCCGCTTTCAAGATAACTTTCCCCGGCATCAGGGTCCGCTGCCAATATTCGAAGTTTGTGGTTGCCGATTTTGTGCAGCAAAGCGATCCTGTCATGCTGATTAACATACGGCAGGGGCTATGTGATATAGTAGCATCATCCGGCGGTCAGCTTCAACTCTCGAATACCTATGAGTGTCCCTCTCAGGGTGACGTCATGTATCGAGCCTTGACAATCGTCAAATCGCTTGGAATCGGCAATACAGCGCTCTCCCTTTGGCTCTGTGGCGACATCGACAAGTCGGTGTATGATATGTTTGTAAAATATTTTCCACAGGTGAAGCTTTACACTGGACGTCCTTTCACCTGCCAGAACGAGGAGTTCCGCAACATCCACACCTATAAGGACGTTTTGGTTTTCTAATACCTTCATCCCGTGCGCATCATCTCTGGCTCGCTGAAGGGTAGGAGACTCAATCCTCCGACAAACCTCCCTGTCCGTCCCACGACCGATATGGCCAAGGAGGGGCTGTTCAACATACTGAACAACTATGTCGATTACGAGGATTGCGACGTGATGGACCTCTTTGCCGGCACAGGTTCCATAACCTTCGAGTTTGTTTCACGTGGGGCCAAGTCGGTTACGTCGGTCGATATCAACGGCCCTTGTACCGACTTCATCAAGCAGTCGGCCACAAGGCTCAATGTTCAGAACTTGCATGTGGTCAGAGCCGATGTGTTCGACCTCCTGAAGAGAGCCTACAAGAAGTTCGACATTATCTTCGCCGACCCCCCGTATGCACATGAGGGATTGGCGCAACTGCCCGATATGGTCTTTGAGAAAGACCTGCTGAACGACGACGGAATTCTAATATTGGAACATCCGAGAGAGCACAACTTTGAGGATCACCCGCACTTCTGGCAACACCGCAACTACGGCAAGGTGAATTTCACCTTCTTCGCAAAAGAGGTAGCCACCAGCTAACACCCATCACCCATCAATTAGCAGTCATCAGTCACACCTTAACATCTTAACATCTCAACATATCAACCTATCAACAATAAAACATATCAACAATAAAACACATCATGCAAGCAATAGTTAAGACCGATTTTCATTTCCCGAAACAGAAAAGCCTCTATGTGGGCAAAGTGCGCGACGTTTACAACATCGACGACAAATACATGGCAATGGTTGTCTCCGACCGCATCTCGGCCTTCGACGTGGTGCTGCCCAAGGGCATCCCTTACAAAGGACAGGTTCTGAACCAGATTGCCGCCAAGTTCCTCGACGCCACAGCCGATATTCTGCCTAACTGGAAACTGGCCACACCCGACCCGATGGTGACCGTCGGCCTCAAATGCGAAGGATTCCGCGTGGAGATGATCGTGCGTGGTTATCTCGCAGGCAGCGCATGGCGCGAATATAAGGCTGGCGCCCGCACCCTCTGTGGCGTTCAACTGCCCGAAGGAATGGTTGAAAACCAGAAGTTCCCCACACCGATACTGACTCCAACAACCAAAGCCGACGAAGGCCACGACGAGAACATCAGCCGCGACGAGATTATCCGTACGGGATTGGTCGATAAAGCCGACTATGAGCAGTTGGAGCGTTACGCTTTGGCACTCTTCCAGCGCGGCACCGAGATTGCTGCACGACAGGGCTTGATATTGGTCGATACCAAGTACGAGTTCGGCAAACGCGACGGCAAGATCTACCTCATCGATGAAATCCACACTCCCGACAGCAGCCGCTATTTCTATGCCGAGGGCTATGAAGAGCGTCTGGCGAAAGGTGAGCATCAGCGTCAGCTCTCCAAAGAGTTTGTCCGTGAATGGCTTATGGCCAACGGATTCCAAGGCAAGGAAGGCCAGAAAGTGCCCGAGATGACCGACGAGATAGTTAATTCCATCACCGAAAGATATATCGAGCTCTACGAGCACATAACCGGTGAGAAGTTCCAGAAGGCCGACGCCTGTGCCGATGTTTGCGCCCGCATAGAGAAGAACGTCACCGACTGTCTTGCATCGCTCTGATGGAGATTGAACGCAAATATCTCGTACGTGAGCTCCCTGCCAATCTCGACAGCTATCCCCACGTCGAGATAGAGCAAGGCTACCTCTGCACATCGCCCACTCTGCGCATCCGCAGGGCGGGCGATGCCTATATCCTCACCGTCAAAGAGAAGGTAACCATCGAGAGCTCAGCCCTCCACAACCGCGAGGAAGAGTTTTCGTTGTCGGCAGACAAATACGAGTTGCTGAAAGCCAAATGCGAAGGACGGATGGTCAGCAAGACCCGCTACCGCATCGACCTGCGTCGTAGCGAAGGTGACGGTATGTACTCCAACCTGGTGGCCGAGTTGGACATCTTTCACGGGCACAACGAAGGCTTGCGTCTCGTAGAGGTGGAGTTTCCTGATACCGCAACAGCCGACAGCTTTGTAAAACCCGACTGGTTCGGCGAGGATGTATCGAAAGACAAGCGCTATAGAAATAGCGCATTGGTGTGAATAATTGCCGACCGATAACTGTTAAAAAGATGAAGCGCATACCACATACATTTACTATTGTTTTTGGCCTTATTGTTTTTGCGGCTTTGTTGACATGGGTAGTTCCGGCGGGCGAGTTTGTGCGTGAGTCGGTCACCATCGACGGTTCGGCGAGAGAGGTGGTCAAGAACGACTCATTCCATTATGTTGACCGCGCTCCGCAAACCTGGCAGGTGTTCTCTGCTTTGTTCAACGGGTTCTGCGACAAGGCCGATATTGTCATCTTCATCCTTATGGTGGGCGGCGCTTTTTGGATTCTGAACAACAGTCATGCTATCGACGTCGGGGTGATGTCGTTCCTGCGGCAGATAAAGAAGCTGAACCGCTACAAGTGGCTGAAACGTATCGGGGTGGAGAATATCATCATAGTGCTGGTGATGCTTATGTTCAGCGTCTTCGGTGCTGTGTTTGGTATGAGCGAGGAGACGATAGCCTTTGTGGTGGTGTTCATCCCGCTGGCCATCTCGATGGGGTATGACTCCATAGTGGGTCTCTGTATGTGTTATGTGGCGGCTCATATCGGTTTTGCGGGAGCCATACTCAACCCCTTCACCATAGGCATAGCACAAGGCATAGCCGACCTCCCGCTCTTCTCAGGACTTGAGTACCGCCTGTTCTGCTGGGGAGTGCTCACACTTATCGGGATAGTGTTTGTGTTGTGGTATGCCCACAGGGTGAAGGTCAACCCCGAGAGAAGTCCTGTCTATAAGCTCGACGACTACTGGCGTCAGCGTCAGCAGGACAGCGAGAACACCAAACTGACCGTGCGGCAGATGCTGATTCTCGTGTTGTTGCTGGTTACCATAGTCGCCCTTGTGGTTGGTGTGCTTGCTTTCGACTGGTATATAGCCGAGATAGCGGCACTCTTCCTCGCGATGGGAATCATCGCTGGCATACTCGACCGACAGAACGCCGACAGCATAGCCAAGCTCTTCTTGGAGGGCTGCAAGGATATACTCTCCGCCGCTTTGGTGGTGGGGTTGGCGTCGGGAATCATCTTTATCTTACGTGATGGAAAGGTTATCGACACCATACTTTACGGCCTTACGCGTTCGCTGGCGCAGATGGGCGATGTGGCGTCGGTAGGAGCGATGTATGCCTTCCAGACGTTGCTGAACATCGTGATGCCTAGCGGCTCGGCCAAGGCGGCTCTCACGATGCCTATCATGGCTCAGTTTGCCGACTTGATAGAGGTGTCGCGCCAGACGACGGTATTGGCCTTCCAGTTCGGCGACGGCTTCACCAACATGATCACCCCGACGAGCGGAGTGCTTATCGGATGCCTCGGAGTGGCGAAGATACCCTACGGCGTCTGGCTGAAATGGGTGTGGAAGTTTATCCTCGCTATGGTGCTGATAGGATTCCTCCTGCTGCTGCCGACGCTGTTCATGACGTTGCCGGGATTTTAGTGAGCTGGTGATTAGTGATTAGTGATTGGACAAGTGTATTGTATTGGGTGAATTTGGGCTGTTTTGTCTTGAAATATAGTTTGTTATGAAGCGTTGTCTTTTATTCCTCATTTTCCTTGCGATATTTGGTTACGGGTGGGGACAGGGTGCCGAATATGTCAAGGAGATTGTCTGTCGCCTTTCGGCCGACGACATGAAGGGTCGTGGCTACTCTCAGGGAGGCGATAGCCTTGCGGCAGACTTTATCGCCTCTGAGTTGAAACGGCATGGGGCGAAACCCTATGGCGACTCCTATCTGCAGCACTACCCGCTGGATGTTTTCACCATCGACGGCGTTTGCCGCCTTAAGGTTGACGGCAAGGAGCTGCGTCCCTACGACCAGTTCAAGTTGAAGCCGATGCGTACTTTGACGAAAGAGTGGCTTGAGAAGGCCCGTTGGCGTACCGAGAAAGACGGCATCTGGTATATTGGGGTGGAGAAGCTGGGGATGTCGGTGCCGCTCACCCCGTTCGACGATATGAAGGCGCCCTACGTGGTGGAAGTGCTCGACTCGGTCGGCACCAAGCCCCCCAAGAAGATAAAAGCCGACCTGACCGTCACCCCACGCATGGGGTATATGTCGCAGAACGTCTGTGGCTATATCCCGGGCGAGACGGACACTATGGTGGTGTTCACCGCCCATTACGACCATCTGGGCATGATGGGCGACAAAGTGTGCTTTCATGGCGCCCACGACAACGCCAGCGGAGTGGCTACGGTGTTGGACATCGCCCGAAGGTATGGTTTAAGTAAACTGCACTATACGCTGGTTTTCTGTTTTTTCAGTGGCGAGGAAGCTGGGTTGCTTGGTTCGTCGTATATGGCGCAGCACCCTTTGTTCGACCTGAAGAAGGTGCGGCTGCTGGTGAACCTCGACCTGCTTTGTGGCGGCTCGGAAGGCTTCATGGTGGTGAACGGGAAGGCAGAGAACACCACGCCTTTTGTCAACCGGATGAAAGCCCGCAACGAGGAGCTCCATCTGCTGCCTGAGATAAAGCTGCGCGACAACGCAGCCAACAGCGACCATTGGTGGTTCTCGAAAGAGTGCCCCGCCATATTTATCTACACGTTAGGAGGACGTTACGGCGACTACCACAGCCCTTACGACACCTGCGACAAATGCGGCATCGAAGATAACTTCGAGAAAGTGCTGCAAGTGATCCTCGCCACGATGGAGTAGGGGAGTTTTGGAAAAAATTGTATCTTTGCAGATTGAAATAAATACATAGACAATATGTCCGAAAAAGAATTGAACTCATACCGGCTTACCTCGATGGAGGAACCTACCGACGAGATGCTTGCAGCCATCATGAAGGAGGCGGCAGCGGATGCCGCCAAGCGATGGGAAGAGGCAGAAAAGAGGTTCTTCGAACAGCTGAGAGTTATGGTGCAACAAAGTGTGTCGGCAGTATGACAGATCATCGGCCAGTACTTATAATCATTGCCGGCCCCAATGGTTCTGGCAAGACCACAGTCACCTCGAAAATCCTGAAACATGAGTGGCTGGAGGATTCGGTTTATATCAATCCCGACCAAGTGGCGCAGGATATGTTTGGAGATTGGAATTCGCCCGAAGCTGTGCGTCAGGCTGCTGTTTATTGTGCAGAATGGAGAGAACGATGCCTTGCCGAACATAAGAGCATGATTTTCGAGAGTGTGTTGTCGGCTCCTGATAAGGTGGATTTTGTTGAGCGGGCAATGGCTGCAGGGTTCTTCGTGAGGATGTTTTTCGTCTGCACTGCATCGCCCATCATCAATGCTTCGCGAATAGCAAAGCGAGTTATAGAAGGCGGACATGATGTGCCTATAGCAAAAATTGTTTCTCGGTACAACAAGTCAATAGCCAATTGCGCAAGGCTGTCCCGTGTTGTTGATCGCACATATATCTACGACAACTCTGTTGACAACCAAGATGCCCGGATTCTTTTCCGCTTCATCGATGGAAAGGTTGCCAAACGATATATTGAAGACATACCTCAGTGGTCACAGGCGTTGTTGTAGTAAAATACTGACTGAATTATTAATAAAACTCACGACCTAACGGCGAAATAATAAAGACATATTGAGCTTGAAGTAAACGTTTTTGAGAAACTCATCTTACTTGTAAACCTGATGTGCCGGCAGAATAAAACGGCATTCTTACTATGAAAAAATTAGTTGTTTTTTTGTCGATTTGTTTGTTTTCTTGGAATCTGTATTCGCAGGTCTATAGCACAAATTTCCGCACCTTCGACACAAACGGACCTATGGGCGAATGCCTTTTTGATACGGTAGAACATGGTGAAATAATGATTCAGAACGTTGTGATAATTGATAAGACTAAATCAGAATTGCGAGAAAAGGCCATTAGATTTTTTGAAGAGATTGATAATCTTGATATGTACGATGTTAGTGCAAGGGAGAAAAATATGGAATCTTATGTGAAATATGACGTGAATATTTCTTCTGGCCGTATGCGGGATAATGCTGGTTTTGTTTCATGGGAGAGAGATGTTAGTACTGTTAGATGCCATGTTACAGTAGAGTTCAAGGATGGTAGATACAGATATATTGTCAATCCTTATGAAACGAATCGTATGACAATACGTGGAGAGGCGAAATCGGATGGCCGTCCCAATGAGATACATTGGCAAAGGGTCAACAGTTTGACCAAAGAGCGTGCAAAATATAAGGTCGGCAAGAAGAAATATGAAGAATATACGGCTCAAATAAACTTCGAGAACGAGTGTTATCGAGCTGAATATAATGCTGTTCGGGAATTTGTAAGACGTCTGTCATCCTATTATGAAACGACTGACAAGGAGGCGGATTTCTGATTTACGTAAATCCTGAAGGAGGCTATCGAGCATTCGTTTGCTTATCACTTACCTATCATTAAGCTATCATCTAACTCCCATCTAACTCCTATTAAACTCCCACCAACCTACGTGCTCCCAAATTACAATTACTGACTTCAAATTGGGGGTTAAGGTGCCCGTTTGGCATCTTGGTGGCTTCCAAATTGGGCCTTTGGTGGAAAAATGACATCATAATGCCTTCCATTTAGGAAGGGTTTTTATGCTGAAATGGGGGTTGAGGTACTCATTTTTGACCTTTATAAGTGTTAAAAATGGCTGCTTTTTGTCGGATAATGTCCTTGTGTGGCTGGTGGTTTATGTTGTAACTTATTGATTATGAAATTATTTTTAATGATTTGTGACAGTTGACAGTTGTGACAGTTGTTTTTTGAGGTATCCCAATTTCTCTTATATTTAATATATGTTATTAATAATTAATTATTTATATAGTATTATAAGGGATTTTGGGTATACTGATTTTTAACTGTCACAACTGTCAACTGTCACAGGAACTGTAGAGTTCATCTTCCTATTGGAATATCATGCTATTGATATTTAGCCTTTTAGGGAAATATGATAAAGTCGGTTCTTCCAATTCCAGTTCTTCCAGATTAATTTTGAGGTATTCCAACCTTCTTATATTCTATATATATATTATTAATAATTAATTAGTTATAATAATATAAGAGGAAATTGGCATGCGTTTTTTTTATTGGAAGAACTGGAATTGGAAGATTTTGTTTTTGCCATCCTTTGTCGTTCTTCTCTACGAGGCCTTAAAGCGTTTGAGGATAGCCCTGAACCATCGTCTTCATCTTCTTGATATGGTGATTCGGCTCATAATTAGTGGCTGAACTGGATAAAAAACGAGCGAGTTGAGCCGTATTTTGAAAAAATATACTAATTTTGCACCGTATTTGATTTTGTGTAGGCTATGGTAAAATTGTCAATACTACGTTTTTTACAGTATCATCCTCAGTCATCTCGAAAGGATATTTCCGATGGCATTGAGTTCTCAGGAAGCGATGCGACGTTGAAACGGGTGATTTCGGCTCTGGTGTCAGAGGATAAAATTGTGGTGAGTGGTCAAGGTAAGGCCACCCGTTATAGTTTGACGAATGGTTGTCGTTTGTCGTTGCCGATAGATGTGGATGCATATTTTGCACAAGATCAGGATGCGAGGCAGATACAATCTGGTTATAACTTTGATCTTGTCAGCGAGATACTTCCGTCTGTTTCTCTTTTCGATGAAGATGAAATGCGACAGTTGGAGTCCACTCATGAGCGGTTTTTGTTGAATGTGAGCGATCTTTCGCCGGCCATGTATAGGAAGGAAATGGAACGCTTGGGTGTGGACCTTAGCTGGAAGTCGTCGCAGATAGAGGGCAACACTTATTCTCTTTTGGAGACGGAGCGTCTGCTGAGGGAAAGCAAGACTGCCAGCGGAAAAACACAGGAGGAGGCGATAATGTTGCTTAACCATAAAAATACGCTTAGGTTTCTTCTGGACAACAATGACTATTTGAGGGAACTGTCATTAAGGCGGGTTGAGGATATACAGTCGATGCTTGTTGAGGGTTTAGAGACGGAGAACGGGCTGCGACATCGTCGTGTGGGTATAACTGGAACAAACTATCACCCTCTTGACAATGAGTTCCAGATTCGAGAAGCCATAGAGGGTATGTGTACACTTATAAACTCGCGGACAAATGTCTTTGAGAAGGCGTTGCTTGCGTTGTTACTGATAAGCTATATACAACCTTTTGCTGACGGCAACAAACGTACGTCTAGGTTGGTGAGTAACGGAATCTTGATGGCTTACGGATATTGTCCGCTATCATACCGCACAGTTGACTCGATTGACTATAAGAAAGCCATGCTTGTATTTTACGAGCAAAACAATATTGTTCCGTTTAAGAAGATTTTTATCTCTCAATGCCAGTTTGCTGTTGGAGAGTATTTCTAAACTCTACCTCCGCACAAGCTCCGCATTACCTCCGCATAAACTCCCTCTCTATTGGCTTGAGAGGAGCGGGTGGATGGGCAGGTTTTCAGGGCATTAACTAATTGTTGATAAAATCAGGGGCGGGGTTGCTCTTGTTTCGGATATTATTAGTATATTTGTACTTTATTTATAAAAAGAGCATTTTGCTATCCTATTAGAAAACAAGAAATAACAGATAATAACGATGGAATTCGAAAACGAAAAAATCACTAGGGTTGACATTGAGACCACGATGAAGACAGCGTATATCGACTACGCTATGTCGGTGATTGTCGCCCGTGCACTTCCGGATGTGCGTGACGGTTTGAAGCCGGTGCAGAGGCGCATCCTCTACTCGATGAACGAGAACGGAATTTTCTACAACACGCCTACGAAGAAATGCGCCCGTATCGTGGGTGACACCATGGGTAAATACCACCCGCACGGTGACTCGTCCATCTATGGCGCTCTTGTGCGTATGGCACAGCCTTGGGCGATGCGCTACACGCTGATCGTGGGTCAGGGTAACTTCGGCTCGATTGACGGTCACGGCGCGGCAGCCATGCGTTACACGGAGGCGAAGCTGGAGCAGATATCGAACGAGATGCTGGCCGACATCGACGAGGAGACCGTCGATATGGTGCCGACCTACGACAACGAGGCTGTCGAGCCGACGGTGCTTCCCGCCAAGATACCCAACCTGCTGGTGAACGGCTCGAACGGCATCGCTGTGGGTATGGCCACCAATATGCCGACACACAACCTCACCGAGGTGATGAACGGCTGCATAGCATACGTCGATAATCCCGAAATCACGGTCGAAGGGCTGATGGAGTATATCAAGGCGCCCGACTTCCCCGGCGGCGGCACGATCTACGGCTACAAGGGTGTGCAGGAGGCTTACAACACAGGTCGCGGCAGCATCATACTGCGTGCCGACACCGAGATTGAGGAAGATTCGAAGGGCCGTAACGTCATTGTGGCGAGCACGATACCTTACGGTGTGAACAAGGCCGAGATGATAAAGCGTCAGGCGCAGCTGGTGAAGGACGGCAAGATCGTGGGCATCTCGGACATACGCGACGAGAGCAGCAAGGACGGCATACGTGTGGTCTATGTGCTGAAGAACGACGTGGTGCCCAACGTGGTGCTGAACAAACTGTTCCAGCTCTCCGAGCTGCAGAGCTCGTTTGCGGTGAACAACATCGCCCTGGTGAAAGGCCGCCCGATGCTGCTCAACCTGAAAGACCTTATCAATAACTTTGTCGATCACCGCGAGGACGTGGTGACGAGACGCACCCGCTTCGAGATGGCCGAGGCCGAGAAGAGGGCGCACATACTGTCGGGACTTCTGCGCGCCATCGACATCATCGACGAGATCGTGGCGTTGATAAAAGCATCGAAGACTCCCGCCGAAGCCCGTCAGGGATTGATGGATAAATATCAGTTTAGCGAAGCTCAGGCCAACGCTATCGTCGATATGCGTCTGGCTCAGCTGACAGGCCTGAACCATCAGAAACTGCAGGAGGAATATGACGAGAAGCTGCGTTTCATCGAGCGTTGCAAGGAGATCCTGGGCGACCACAACGTGCTGATGCAGGTCATCAAAGAGGAATTCATCGCCATACGCGACAAATACGGCGACGAGCGCCGCACAGCCATCCGTCACGATGCCATCAACTTCCGCATCGAGGACACGATACCCGACGAGCAGGTGGTTATAACCATCTCGCACAAGGGATATGTGAAACGCACGCTGCTGAGCGAATACAGAACTCAGAGCCGCGGCGGCGTCGGTTCGAAAGGAAGTGCCGTACGCAGCGAGGACTTTGTGGAGCATATCTTCACCTGCACCAACCACAACTACCTGCTGTTCTTCACCGAGAAGGGCCGCTGCTACTGGATGCGCGCCTTCGAGGTGCCCGAGGGCGAGAAGAACACCAAGGGCCGTCCGATACTGAATTGCATAAACATAGAGCCGGACGACAAGATCAAGGCCTACGTGAACGTGGAGAGCCTGAGCGACACCGAGTATGTGGGCAACCACTACATCGTTATGTGCACCAAGAACGGCATCGTGAAGAAGACCTCGCTTGAGGCTTACTCGCGTCCGCGTACCAACGGTATTATCGCTGTAGGCATCCGCGAGGGCGACGAGCTGGTGACGGCCCGCCTTACCGACGGCGCGAGTTACATCCTCATTGCCTCGAAGAAGGGCAAGGTGATGATTTGCCCCGAGAACGAGTTCCGCGTGATGGGACGTGGCGCAAGCGGAGTGAAGGGTATGAACCTCGACGGCGAGGACGACGGCGTGATCGACATGCTCTGTCTGCCGAGCGAGAACGAAGACCTCCTTGTGGTGAGCGACCACGGCTACGGCAAACGTTCGGCATTGGCCGACTACCGCGCCACGGTACACAGAGGCGGCAAGGGCGTAAAAGCCATGCAGGTGACCGAGAAGACAGGTCCTCTGGCTGCCATAGTGAATGTCACCGACGAACACGACCTGATGATCATCAACAGAAGCGGCATCACAATCCGCATGAAGGTGGCCGACCTGCGAGTGCTGGGTCGCAACACCCAGGGCGTGAAGCTCATCGACCTCAAGGGCAAGGACTTCATCGCCTCGATAACGAAGGTGCCTTCGACGCCGGATGAGGACGAGGAGACCCCAGGGAATCTGGAAAATCCAGAAACCCTGGAGACACCAGAAACACCGGAAAATCCAGATTCTCACGAAACGCCCGAAACCCCGGAAAGCAATAATCCGCAACCAGAAGATACTAAAGAGTAAAACAAAATAAATCTGTTAACCCATAAATTTGAAAGATATGAAAAAGTCAATTTTAACATTAGCGCTTGTGGTGCTCGGCTTTGCCGCCGCCGCACAGACCCTCGAGGTGCAGAGCGCCGCGCAGGATATGCGTAAAGGCTATTTGACCAAAGCTAAAGCCTCTATCGACAAGGCTTGCGCCAACGACCAAACCAAGGACGACCCCAAGGCTTGGTATTATAAAGGTCTTATCTATTGCCAGATTGGACAGGAGACGAAGAACCCCAAGTCGAAATACAAAGACCTGGCACCCGACTGGTGCGAGCAGGCATACGAGGCCGCTTTGAAGTGCAAAGAGCTGGACAAGGACAACGAATACTCGGAGACCAACAACACGGTGTTCTCGTATGTAGGCGGAGAGCTCTGCAACCGTGCAACCGACGCCTTCAACAAAGACCACGATTTCGAAGCTTGCCTGAAGATGTGTGAGGACGCCATCAAGGCTTATGGCTACACGGGCGACAAGAAGTCGGCCGACTTCGCCTACTACCTCGCAGGACTTGCTTCTTCGCAGCTGAAGAAGAACGACCTGGTGAAGAAATACTTCAACATACTGATGCGTCGTAAGACCGACAAGGCCAACGTCTATCAGACACTTTTCACCATGTATCGCACAGAAGACAACAATGCTGAAGCGCTGAAGGTGGCCAACAACTTCTACAAGAACCACCCCGAGGACTACAATGCAGCACTTATGATGTCGGAGGCCTACCTGATGAGCGGCGACAAGGAAAAGAGCGAGGAGATGATCAAAACCGCCCTCAATCAGACGAAGGATAATCCAAGCGTATATGCCAAACTTCTCTGCGCAGCCGCCGAGATGCTCTCCAGCAACCAGGATTTCGCTGGCGCCGAGGCTAAATACAACGAGTCGCTCTCGATCAACGCCAACCAGTTTGAGGCCAACTTCGGTATGGGCAGTATGCTCTACAACCGCGCAGTCGATAAAATCAACACCGAGGTTCCGTTCGACGACGAAACCGGCTTGCAGGCGAAACTTGAGGAAGAAGCCAAGGCTCTCTTCGGACAGGCAGAAAGCTACATGAAAGCCGCCGTCGCCTTTATCGACGCACTTCCCGCTGAGCAGCAGGAACTGCAGAAAGCCAATCTGGTGCACTGCCTCAACGCTCTGAAGACAATCTACGCACGTCTGAACCGAATCGACGACCTGAAGCCGATCAACGCACGTCTGCAGTCGCTGATGCAGTAACGTTTCAAAACCGTATCCAAGAAGATTCGGATAGGAATAAAAAGAGAAGCGGTTGCCATGAGGCAGCCGCTTCTTCTTTTGTGCTTGTGAAGTTGTGTTACTTGATTACAATCGAGTAGGGGAGACGTGCTTGGAGAGGCTCCATCGTTGCCCAGTAGTACATATCTTCGTATCCGGGGATGAGGGCATTGATGCGTGCGCGGAGTTTTGCTTCTTCAGCTTTGTCGTTGCTGAGGAGTTTGTCGTACCATTTTTTCTCGACGGAGTAGTTTTTTACCGTGTAGTCGCTGATGCCGGCTTTGTCGGCGGCGATGCTGACGGCGGTGTAGAGGCCTCCAAGTGTATCGACAAGGCCGATTTTGAGAGCGTCGGCACCCGTCCATACGCGACCACGTGCGATGCTGTCGACGAAGTCAACCTGCAGGTTGCGTCCTGTGGCCACACGACCGATGAATGTCTTGTAGAAATCCTCGATATTGCGCTGCATCATGGCGCGTGCGTCAGCAGAGAGCGGACGCATCATGCTGAGGCCTGTGCTGTTGCGGTTGGTTCCGACGGTGTCGGTGGTGATGCCGAGTTTGTTGCGTAGGAAGTTGCCAATTTCGGGGATGGTGCCGAAGACACCGATGGAGCCGGTGATGGTGGTGGGTTGAGCCACGATGCAGTCGGCGTTGCAGGAAATCTCATAGCCGGCAGATGCGGCCACACCACTCATTGAGACGACGAGAGGCTTCTCTTTCTTGGCACGCATGACGGCGTCGGTCATGATTTCGGAAGCGGTGACAGCACCTCCCGGCGAGTTGACGCGGAGCACTATGGCTTTGACGTTCTTGTCGGCGGCGGCTTTGTCGAGGGCTTTGGCTATGTCGTTGCCATAGACGTTTTTGTGAAATCCGTCGGATTCACCCGATACAACATTGCCTTCGGCATAGATGACGGCGATGCGGTTTTTGCTTTCTTTTGCTTTGAGGCTCTTGGCATATTTGGTTACGGCAACCATGCGTTTGCTGTCGTATTTCTCTTTGATGAAGGTCTTGAGGCCGTTCTCGAACTCGAGGTTGTCAACTAGGCGACGCGTCTGGGCGTCCTCGGCCAGGAAGGCGGAGAGGTCGTCGGCATAAGCGTTGAGGGAGTCGGTGGGTATGCCGCGTGAAGCGGACATCTGCTCCACTACGTGGTTCCAGATGCTGGTGATATAGGTGCGTATCTGTTCGCGGTTGGCTTCGCTCATGTGGTTCATGGTGTAGGTCTCGCCAGCGCTCTTGTAGGCGTTGTTCTGCGGGCGGATGAGGTCGATGTGAACGTCGAGTTTGTCGAGTAGGTCTTTGTAGAACATCACTTCGCCGCCGATGCCTCGCCATTCGACCATACCTGCGGGGTGGAGCGAGATGCGGTCGCAAACAGAGGCGAGATAGAGCGACTGTTGGGTGTATGTGTCGGCGTATGCGACCACCGGTTTGCCGTTCTCCTTGAATTCGATGAGGGCGTTGCGTATTTCCTCGCACTGAGCCCAGTCGGCCATTGCGCCGTCGCCGAGATAGAGGTAGATGCCGCTGATTTTGCTGTCGTCCTTGGCGCCGTTGATGGCGGCGAGGATGTCGTCCATGCCCATTGCGTCGTCGTTGGAGAAGAGTGACGTCGGGTCGTCTTCGTCGGCGTGTTCAGCGATGGTGTTGGTCATGTCAACCTTGAGGAACAGGTTGTTGCCCACGATGGTGGTGTCTTTGGTCATGCTCGACACAGCCGCCACCATACCCATCATAATAATAAAGGTGATGATGTTGAAAATGATGAATGCAAAGACCACGCCCAGCATCGAGGCCATAGTGGTTTTCCAGAAGCCAAGAGGTTTTTTCTCTTTCTTGGGTTTCTGCGGGGTTTGATTAGTTTGAATTTCTTCGCTCATGATGTAAATATGTTTTTTGTTGATATATTTTATGTTGGAGGGTTTTGAATTTGGGCTCCTCTGAAAAACAGATTGCAAAGATATTCAAAAAAAACGTATCTTTGCATTTTGTTTCCAACAAGGTAAAAACAGTAAGCCTTTCTACATATCAACATCAAACATAACAACACCTGTATGAAACGTATCAGTATTATCTTTGCCTTGGCCGCTGTGGCTGTAATGTTTCTCTGCACGGCGTCGAGTCGCCGCGAACCGTTCGACTACAACGGTACGTGGGTGGTGGGCACCGCCGATGGCGCGAGGTTCGGTGGCGAACTCTACTTTTATGTCAAGCTTAAACAGGACGACGACAACCTCACCGGCACCTATTATTCTATAAGCCAGAAGAACGCCCGGCGCGACGTGAACCCTTCCAACACGGTGCGCGGCTACGTCAAGAAGAAATACGCGGTGGTGGAGTTCAGCAGCAGCGAGTGGGGCGGGGGAGGAGTGGCCGAGCTCTACCCGATAGACAAGAACACCCTCTCTTGGCATATCGTTTCTGAAAAAAAGGTAGGCAACGCCGATTTCGGCCATTGGGCACCTAGCCGCACACGGCTGACGAGGCAATAATTCTTTGAACTGAAAGTGGGATGGGGTTCAAGAAGCTTATCAATAGCAGTCGGGAACCTATCACCGTATCAACATATCAACAGAAAACAGATAAACAAATCTATAACATGAAAAAAACACTCTTAACTATTGCAACTATGGCACTACTTGCGACAGCTTGCAACCACAAGGCAAAGACTGAGGCTCCGCAGCTCACTTCGGGCATCGACCCCAGCTATCTCGACACCACAGCCAATCCCGTTGAGGATTTCTACCGCTACGCCTGCGGCGGCTGGATGGACGCCAACCCCCTGAAACCCGAATACAGCCGCTACGGCTCGTTCGACAAGTTGGCCGAGACCAACCAGGAACAGCTGCGCGGTCTTATCGACTCGGTGAGCGCCGCCCAGAACGAGAAAGGCTCAATCTCCGACAAGATAGCCACCCTCTACAACATCGGTATGGATTCCGTGAAGCTCAACCAGCAAGGCGCTGAACCAATACAGGAACTCCTGAAGGGCATTGCAGCCATCAACAGCCGCGAGGCTCTTGCAGCCAAGGTGGCCGAACTGCATCATATCGGCATCGACCCCTTCTTCGGCATCATGAACGAAGCTGACCCCGACAACAGCAAGATGCAGATGGCTTGGATTTGGCAGACAGGCCTCGGCATGGGCGACCGCGACTACTATCTCGAGAAGAAGAACGCCGACAAGCGCGAGAAATACCAGGATCTCATCGCCAAAGAGATGGTGATGGCCGGCTACGACAAGATGGCCTCATTCGCCGGTGGCGGCAACATCATAGCCAAGATGGTTATGGATGTCGAGACGGGATTGGCAAAGGCTCAGTATGACAAACTGAAAAACCGCGACCCGCACGCCACCCTCCACAAGATGACCCTCGACGAGCTCAAGAAGATGGCTCCCGCTGTAGCCTTCGACAAATATTTCGCCGAGATGGGCCTCGCCAACATCAAGAACATGAACGTCGGACAACCCGAATACATAGCCGAAGTCTCCAAAGTGCTCGCCAATGCCAACATGGAGTCGGTCAAGGCCTATCTGGCTTGGAATGTGGTCAACACCGCTGCAGCCTATCTGAGCGACGACTTCGTGCAGGCCAACTTCGAGTTCTTCGGCAAGACCATGTCGGGTCAGGAAGAGATGCGTCCCCGCTGGAAACGCGTCACCTCGACCGTCAACGGCGCTATGAGTGAGGCCCTTGGCCAACTCTATGTCGCCAAATACTTCCCGCCCGAGGCAAAAGAGCGTATGGTCACCCTTGTGAACAACCTGAAAGAGGCTTTCGCCGTGCGTATCGACGGTGCCAACTGGATGGACCCCGAAACAAAGGAGAAAGCCAAAGACAAGCTCGCAGCCATCCTCGTCAAGGTCGGCTATCCCGACAAGTGGCGCGACTACAGCAAGCTTGAAATCAACGACGACAGCTATTTCGCCAACGTGCTGCGCAGCAACCGTTTCGATGTCGACTACATGATGAGCAAAATTGACAAACCCACCGACCGCGACGAGTGGCAGATGCCGCCCCAGATGGTCAACGCCTACTACAACCCCACCACCAACGAGATATGCTTCCCTGCAGCTATCCTGCAGCCGCCGTTCTTCAACATGAAGGCCGACGATGCCGCCAACTATGGTGCTATCGGAGTCGTTATCGGTCACGAGATGACTCACGGCTTCGACGACCAAGGTCACGAGTATGACAAGGACGGCAACCTTAACAACTGGTGGAAAGAGAGCGACGCCACCAACTTCAAGACCAACGCACAGGTGCTTATCGACCACTTCAACGCCATCAAGGTGCTCGACGAACCCGAGACCTTTGCCAACGGCGAGTTCTGCCTCGGTGAAAACATAGCCGACAACGGCGGATTGCACATCAGCTATGTGGCCATGCAGAAGGCCCTCGAGAAGCAGCAGGTCAACGGCGAGCCGATGGACGGCTACACCCCCGCCCAGCGTTTCTTCCTCGCCTATGCAGCCGTTTGGGCAAGCAACATCCGCGACGAAGAGATTGTGCGCCTCACCGCTATGGACGTCCACTCGCTGGCCAAATGGCGTGTGAACGGCACCCTGCCGCATATCACCGAGTTCATCGAAGCCTTCAACGTACAGCCAGGCAACAAGATGTACCTCGCACCCGAAAAACGAGTCACCCTCTGGTAAGAGATTTTTGGGAAGAACTGAATTTGAGAAGCGGGCGGCCGGTTGGTCGCCCGCTTATCGTTTTTCAATATGGCACGTCGTCGAACATTGTCTCTATAATATGCCGTTGTTTCCGTTCTTCCAATATCTTGCGGAGTTTTTCTTTTGCCTCGTCGCAACCCAGATCCACCGCTTTTTGGTAGATGTTTATCGCTTCATCTTCGTCTTTCTTGACTACTATGCCTTCGTTGTAATAGTCGCCCAGCAGACATAAAGCGTCTGGATATTCTTTTTCTGCGGCTTTGCGTATCATCTTCAGCGCCGCTTCTTTGTCTTCGGGGGTTCCATATCCGTGGAAAAGACAGTATCCCAGTTCGTAGGCAGCAGGGAATACATCTTCTTCGGCGGCTTGCTTGTACCATTTTACGGCTTCGAACTTATCTTCAGTAACGCCATAGCCGAAGTAATAGCACTTTCCAAGCATGTATTTTGCCCAAGGTTCGCCTTTTTCGGATGCTCTCTTGAACCGACGCCAAGCAGCGCGGTTGTCCATTCGCAGGCCAGCGCCGTGATAGAAGCAAAGACCGAGTTCGAAGATTGCCCATGTGTTGTTTTTTGAAGCCGCACGCATAAACCATTTCGCCGCCTCTTTAGGGTTTTCCTTTACCCCTCGACCGTATCGGTATTTGACACCTACTTGAAATTGGCCCTCGCTGTTGCCGTTTTTTGCAGCCTTGAGAAACCATTTGTCGGCTTCGTCTTTGTCTTCTTTCCAGCCGTTTATGCCGTTTAGAATCCAATAACCCAGCGTGCATTGAGCATCGCTGTTGCCCATCTCGGCGGCTTTCAGGTAGGCGGCGTTGATGGATTCCAGTGGGGCTTTGGCGTCTTCCATGCACCATGCAATGTGGAGTTGAGCGTCGGCGTTGCCCTGCTCGGCCGCTTTCTTGAACCAATATATTGCTTTCTCGTAATCTTGTGGCACACCTTCGCCCTTGTAGTAGCTCAACCCTATGTTGAACTGTGCCATTCTGCTCCCATTCTCGGCGGCTATGGTGTACCATCGGTTGGCCTCGATGATGTCTTTTTGGACGCCTTGACCGTAGAAATAGAGTACACCCAGGTCGTTTTGATAGGTGGGTTGGCCATCTTCGGCGGCCTGCCTTATCTGGGTTACGGAGAGACCGTTCTCTTTGTATTCTTCTCCCATGAAGCCGTCACAAAAGCGGCTTGTGGCCACGTTCCATGAGATGCAATTTAGTGCACCGCCTTTGCGCACGGCCTCCAATGCCGGCACTCCTATAACTTTGCTGGCTGGCATTGCGTCGGATATCTGTCTCAGCGCCTGCTCGTCTTCGGGTATGCCCAGTTGCGGTACCAGCACGAGCCTTCCAACCTTTAGGAAGTTGACGTAGGCCCAGCTGCGCTTATGTTTGCGGCTTACGTCGTAAGTCAGCGGTATCACCTCTACGAAGTTCTCCAGAATCCGTCTGTATCGTCGTGCCATCGCCGCGTCGAAGTCGGCGTAGTTGGTCATCAGCACGCGGTTGTTGCCGATATAGTGCACTATGCCGTCGCTGTGTCCGAGAAACTCATTTCTATCCCAAGGCAGGAAGATGATTTCGCTTTGGAAGGTGTCTTCGAGCATCTGCCGGATTCGATTGCGCGGCTTGTCCTTGTTCTCAAAGAACACCTTCTCGGTCATCACGATTTTGTCGCTGCATTTCACTACGTTGCCGCCGTCCAGTACGAGGTCCAGCTCCACAGCCTCGCCATCTTGTCTTAGGCGGTTGATGTTTGCCACGCTGTTCACATCGGTTATTGTGCGCAAGAGGTGCTTGGGTTGCAGATAGTCGGGGTTGTATTTGTAGAACACAAAACGCATCTCGCTCGTCTGTATGGGCATATAGTCGCGACACCAGATGTCCTTGGTGCCCGCCAGCAGCCGATGTTCGATGTTGTTGTCCTTGAGTGTCCGGCTGATGCTCCGATACAGCTCAGGACACCGCTCCGGCAGCAAATCCGAAAAGAAAACGGTGTCGGTAAGAAGGTCGGTAATTAGTTCACTACGGTACCGCCCGTAGATGGTGTTCCAGTGTGTATTATTGGTCATAGGTGGTAATCCTTAGTTACTCTATGTTATGAAGTCGAAATTGCCAAAGTCTCATATCTTGTTTGTAATAAGACTTGCCAATCTTAATATACTTTGGTGTATAGGACTTATCTTCCTTTTTTTTGTTGACTTCTGCAAGATAATCTTCGGAGGTTATAGGTCTTCCCCCTTTCTCTATATGGGTCTCTTTTTCATCACAAGCAATATATTCAGCGACATTTGTTCGAGGATGCCCCTTTAGGTCGAAAGATGCATCTTTTTTCTCGTCATTTATCCATTCTATATTTGAGTTCCTCTCTGTATTTGAGTTCTTCCAATTTATACCTTCATAAAACAAGTCATCGAATATATGAGTGGAACAATGATCATATTTCGTTTTGTCTCCAATTGGATACTTTCCATCCTTTGCTTTTAGTACTCGGTATGAACGAATAAGAAACGACGCTCTATAACTATCTTTCTCTTTTTCTTTCTCTTTCTCGAAGGTTACATCAACGCCGGATTGATGTTGATTAAAAGTACCGATTTTAAAATATGGATAACCTTTATGTTCAATGATTGCATTGAATATGTTTGGAAATTTTTGGGGATTGTCAATCATTTCCTTGTATTTCTTTGGCAATCGATCGTTTGTATGGTACATAATATAGTCCTTGATGTCACCATATTCTTCGTGGTAGTACAATTCTATAGAACCAAGTTCTATTATGTAAGTCCCGTTAATAAGGAAGTAGCCGTTGCTCAAAATCTCTTTTGCACAAGGTTGGAAACACGCGGCAACGGCGTTTTCATCCCACACCCCCTTGAATTCATTTCTATTTGTGTCGAATTGTTTTAAGATTTCAATAAGCTTTTCCATAATTGTGATTTATAGTTTATTCGATTTCAAGTGCAAAGGTATATCCAAAAATTGGGGCGACCAAACTTCTTTTGTTAAAAGTTGTGAGAATTTCCGAAAAAGTTATTTATTGAATAAAATTGTTTGTTTAATGTAGGAAACAATATCGGAGTTGACCTGGATATTGAATCGCGCAGGAAATTTTCATCCCTGATTTGTCTTACTTTCGCCCCACGTTGTTTTGATTGGGCTCTTACCGTTATCTTAGTTTTGTCTTACTGTTATCTTACTTTTCTCTTAGCCAGCTCGTAGTTATGTCTTAGCCAGGTAGGACTTGTTACTAGGCTAGTGATAGGCTTGTGCTAGGCTAGTGCTTACCTTTCTCTTGGTTTTCCCTTACCGACGTCTTATATTTTTTTGCCATATAACATCGGAGAGGTTTTTGCGTCGTGATGTTTAAATACCGCTGTTATCACATGTTGAATATAAGATGGTCGTTTTTTTCTGTCATATTGATTACGGTTCTTTTTTTTTTCATACCTTTGCGTCTTTAAGTAACAAACTAAAATATGAAACGCAACATTCTCAGCATTGGCTTGATTTTGCTTGCCGGCTTGGCATCGGGCAATCCAGTATGTCCAGCGGAAGCAAAAAGAAGTGTGGAAACCTTTTGGCAGCAGAGCAACTGTGAAATCAGAAGCGGCGTGGCTGCCAGCGCACTTGACGACATCACTTCGCAGACGGAATTCTCGCATCTGTACATCTTCAGCAATTCCGGCGGATTTGTCATCATGTCGGGCGATGATTGTGCCAAACCCATATTGGCCTATTCCACCAGCGGCGGTTTTGATCCTGACAATATCCCCGCAGCCGTAAGGGATTGGCTCTCCACCTACGAAACCAGGATAGAACAAGCCGTGAACCAGCAGCTGGAGGCGACGTCTGAAATCGCTGGACAGTGGGAGCTGTTGCGGTCGGGACGATGGACGGACGCTCGGAAAATAGAAACGGTAGGCCCGCTTGTGACAGCAAAATGGGGGCAGAGTTCGCCGTACAATGCACATTGTCCACCGAACACGCTGGTCGGATGTATAGCGGTGGCGATGGGGCAGGTGATGCACTACTGGCAATATCCCGAGCATGGAACCGGCTCACATTCGTACACCAGCAACGGATACTCGCATAATGTGGATTTCTCGGGTGCAACCTATGACTATAGCGCCATGCCGAACAGCTGCAGCGGCAGCAACGACGCCGTTGCGACGCTGCTCTACCACTGCGGAGTGGCCATCGAGACAGGTTATACCTCGAACAATTCAACTGCATACGTCCTCAACACGGCGTCGCACCCCTACAACGCCGAGATGGCGATGAGAGATTTTTTCGGCTATAGCAGCGAGGTGCACGGCGAGCGCCGCGTTATGTACAACAAACCCACGTGGATATCAATGCTGAAAGAAAATCTGGATGCAGGAATTCCAATCATTTATAATGGCTTCAACTCATCCAACTCGGGTGGTCATTGCTTCATCTGTGACGGCTACGATGCCAACGATTTCTTCCATTTCAACTGGGGGCAGCGAGGTTCGTACGACGGCTTCTTCGAAATAGACGATATGACTCCGTCGAACCAGAATTTCTCGTACGACCAGGGAGCTATACTGGGATTGACCCCTGCGGTCGAAACACCCCCTGCGCCTGTCGAAGGAATCGCCGACGCGAAAGCGGCAATGCCGAAACTCCTTGTCTATCCTAACCCCACCTCGGGGCGCTTTGTCGTGGAATGTGGAAGTGACATGGTCGGAGAATGTAGATTTCGTGTTTACGACGAGTGCGGAAAGCTGTTGGTTTCTGAGAAGATGACAGACGGCGGCACCATAGATTTGTCTGCCCGCCCCGACGGCATCTACTTCCTCCAGATGATTAAGGGCGGAAAGGTGGTCTTGTATGAGAAGATTGTCAAAGTACGGTAACATCTAATTTACAGGTGACTATGAAGCCGAAATATATCATTTTTCTATTATTGGCCGCTATGGTGACGGGGGTGGCGAAGGCTGCCCCCGTTGACGGCACGACCGCACGCACAGTGGCGTCGCATTTCTATGCTTCGAAATTCAAGCAGACGCCCGAATCGCTCACCGCCACAATCGTTTACGAGGCATCGTTGCTTCGCGACGAAAACGGCGAGTGGCCCAGTTTCTATGTGGTTGACATAAACTCCGAGGGCTTTGTCATTGTGGCTGGCGACGACCGCGTGCAGCCGGTTCTGGCTTTCTCTGACGAAGGTGCTTTTGTGGCAGAAGGGATGCCGGCAAATGTGCGCTTTTTCCTCGACGGATATACCGAGGAGATTCAGTATGCGGTTGACAAAAAACAAGCTGCCGACGAGTCGGTGGTGCGCAAATGGAACGAGCTGCTCTACGAAACGGTGGCTGAACGGAAAGACGGCAACGTGGTGGTCGAGCCGCTGCTGGGCAACAACCGATGGAACCAGACAAAGTACTACAACGACCTCTGTCCAGCCGACGCCACCGGCAACGTCGCCTACGGCGGACATGCGGCTGTGGGATGCGGCGCGCTGGTGATGGGGCAGGTGATGCGCTACTGGCGTTACCCCACCACGGGCACCGGAAGCCATTCCTACAACGCCACCGGATACGGCACGCTCTCGGCCAACTTCGGCGCCACCACCTACCGCTATTCGGCAATGCCCGACCAGCTCACTGCGTCGAACCATCCCGACAGCTGCGTGGAGGCTGTGGCCACTTTGCTGTATCATTGCGGTGTGGCGGTCAATATGAGATACGGCGCTGACGCAAGTGTGGTCAACTCGAACAACATTGTAAGCGCTCTCCCGACCTATTTCGGCTATCCCGCCACCGTGCGCTACATCGAGCGTGGAAGCCTTTCCTCGACGGTGTGGCTCAACTATCTGAAGGGAGAACTGGACGACGGGGCACCGTTCATGTACGGCGGAAGCGGCAACTATGGCGGACATGTGTGGACCTGCGACGGATATAGAGACGACGACTTTTTCCATTTCAACTGGGGTTGGGGCGGAACGCAGAACGGTTACTACGCACTCAGCAACTGCAGCTCGTATGGATTCAACAGCAACCACGCCATCATCATCGGCATCCGAGGCCCCGAGCTGCCCACCGACCCCGAGGAGCCGGAAGTCTCCATTGAGGAACACACGGCTTTGAATGTCAATGTGTTTCCGAATCCAACCGACGGCAGCGTATATGTCTGCTCGGGGATGCAAACGGTGTTGGAGGTGCAGGTGACGGACCTGTGTGGCAGGACGGTCTCGCGCCAAAGCGTGGGGCAGTCGGAATTCAGGGTTGACCTGTCCGAGTGCGCTCCCGGAACCTACCTGCTCAGGATGGTGACCGACAAGGGCGTAGAGACATGCAGGGTGGTCAGAAGGTAGATTCCGTCGCCGCCAGCTTTCGTCCTCGAATTGTCGCCTTCGGCGTCATTCAGCTTCACTTCAGAAACGAATGATAGCCTTCGTTTCACTCACACATAGTCGCTGCATTTCGATTGCAAAAGTATCCTATCAAACCCCAGCGTTACAGTGTTACAGTGTTACAGTTCGATTTTTTGATTCCACCAAACTCAAAAGAAAATTTTATATCTATATATTTATATATATAAATATATAGATATAAGTATAATTTTAACAAATCGGATGGCCTTATTTTTAACTGTAACACTGTAACGGTGTAACGCTCATAAACATTCTTGCGTATAACACCAACATTATCAATCACCTATCAGTCGCCACTATAAAACGACCAGCCAACTCATTCAGTAAACCCCCGCCGAAAACAGGCAAAAATCAGCCCCAAAACAAGTCATCCGAACCCAAAATCGCTCAAAATCGACGTCAACCGAATCAGTAAAGATCACGCCGAACAGCTCAAAAAACAATCAAAAACCGTCATCACAACCCGAAAAAAGAGTCCGCAAATGCATATGTGGGGTTCCTTTCGTACCGGGTAGCATACTGGGAGTTGGTACGGCGTTGGTACGGCGTTGGTTGGGAGGTGGCCCGAAGTTAAACTAATTTTGAAATTTGAAGGTTGAGGTTGGGCTTACAGCCGAACCTGGCTGTCAGTTTGGGTTTGTGTTGGTGACATTGGGTTGATATTGTGGGGGTTGTAATTTTGTTGAAATTTTTTTGGTGATTTATTCGTAGAACGCAATGTCGGGGTTGTATCTTTGCAATCGGATTGTTGGATGGGCGAGAGGGACGAGGAGTCAACCTATCAACAATCTAACTCTTTGATTTTGCGGTTGATTGGTGGGGTTGTTGATATGTTGTGGGAAATAAAGGCGTGGGAACGTCTCAACACCGAAAAAAAGTTGTACATTTGCAACCCATTAGCAAACATTAATTTTAACAAAAAACAATATACAAATGTCACAAGACCAGATTTGCAATAAAGAAGACCTGGTGGTGCGTTTTGCAGGCGACTCGGGCGACGGAATGCAGCTTTCCGGCACCCTCTTCTCAGACGCCTCCGCACTTACGGGCAACGACATCGCAACATTCCCCGACTACCCGGCCGAGATACGCGCGCCGCACAACACCATAGCGGGCGTTTCGGGCTATCAGGTGCACGTGGGCAACCACATCTACAGCTCGGGCGACAAATGCGACATCCTTATCGCAATGAACCCCGCTTCGTTCAAGTCGAACCTGAAGTGGGCGAAGAAGGGCGCCACCGTCATAGTCGATATCGACACCTTCACCGACGAGGCTATGGAGAAGGCCGGCTACACCGAGAACCCCTTCACCGACGAACTCGAGCGTGCCTACACCATCATCAAGGCTCCCGTGACCTCATTCACCGCCAAGATAGGGCAGGAGCAGGGTGCCGACAAGAAGACCGCCGACAAGTGCCGCAACATGTTCGCGCTGGGCATCGTCTTCTACGCCACCCACAAGACTCTCGACCAGACCTTTGCCTATCTGGAGCGCAAATTCGCCAAGAAACCCGACGTGGTGAAGCTGAACAAGGCTGTCCTCAGCGCCGGTTACGAATATGCCGACAAACTCGAGGTGATGCACTCGCACATCTTCGAGGTGGCTCACGCCGAGATGCCCAAGGGCAAATACCGCAACATCACGGGTAACGTAGCTACGGCATGGGGTCTGCTCGCTGCATCGGAGCGCAGCGGTCGCCAGCTCTTCCTGGGCAGCTATCCTATCACTCCGGCAACGGACGTGATGGTGGAGCTCTCGAAACACAAATCGCTTGGCGCACGAGTGTTCCAGGCAGAGGACGAGATTGCGGGTGTCTGCTCAGCCATCGGTGCTTCCTACGCTGGTGCGCTGGCTTGCACCTCCACTTCCGGCCCCGGCCTCTCGCTCAAGAGCGAGGCTCTCGGCTTGGCCGTGATGGTCGAGTTGCCGCTGGTGGTGGTTGACGTGCAGCGTGGCGGCCCTTCGACCGGCTTGCCCACCAAAACCGAGCAGAGCGACCTGAATCAGGCTCTCTACGGCCGCAACGGCGAGGCTCCCCTGGTGGTGGTTGCCGCTTCGAGCAGCGCCAACTGCTTCTACTGGGCTTACAACGCAGCCAAGATTGCCCTCGAGCACATGACTCCCGTCATCCTGCTCACCGACGGCTATCTGGGCAACGGCTCACAGCTGTTCCGCATACCTAAGGTGGCCGACCTGCCGAGCATCACGCCGCGTCTGGCCACGCCGAACGACCCGAACTTCCGTCCGTTCCGTCGCGATGACGAGAAATTCGCCCGTTGGTGGGCTCTTCCGGGCATGGAAGGCTTGAGCCACCGTGTCGGAGGTCTTGAGAAATGCCCCGATGGCCCTCTCAGCACCGACCCCGAGAACCACGCCCTGATGACCAAGAACCGTCAGGAGAAGGTGAACCGCGTGGCCAACTACATCCCCGACCAGGAAGTGAGCGGCAACCCCGACGCCGACCTGCTCGTGGTGGGTTGGGGCGGCACCGCTGGCGCTTTGACTCTCGCCGTAGAGGAGATGAACAACGAAGGCAAGAAAGTGGCTTACACCCACTTCAACTATATCTGCCCGCTGCCGAAGAACACAGGCGACATACTGCGCCGCTACAAGAAAATCGTGGTGTGCGAGCTCAACAACGGACAGTTTGCCGGCTATCTGCGCACCCAGTTCCCCGAATGCACGATGACCCAGTACAACAAGGTCATGGGCTTGCCGTTCGAGGTGTGCGAGTTGAAAGAGCACTTCACTAAACTCCTTGAGAAATAATTATTGTAAGACACGTTTGACTAGTCCTACTGGTCGGACATAAAACATACAAACAATGGAAAGACATTTTGTTCCCAAAGCGGATCGCGAATATACAAAGGCTGACTTTGCCAGCGACCAGATGGTGAAATGGTGCCCCGGCTGCGGCGACCACGCCATCCTCTCATCTCTCCTCAACACCTTCCCCAAGACAGGTCACAAGAAGGAGAACATCTGCATGGTGTCGGGTATCGGATGCTCGTCTCGCATACCTTATTATGTTGACACCTATGGTTTCCACAGCATCCACGGACGTGCCTGTGCCATCGCTACCGGCGTGAAGCTCGCCAACCCCGCCCTCTCGGTGTGGGTCAACATGGGCGACGGCGACTCGATGGCCATCGGCGGTAACCACCTCATCCATGCTGTGCGACGTAACCAGGACCTCAACATCACCATCTTCAACAACGAGATTTACGGCTTGACGAAAGGCCAGTACAGTCCCACCACCAAGTTTGGCCAGGTGACCAAGACTTCGCCCTTCGGCACCATCGACTATCCGTTCAATCCGGGTGAGCTGGTCATGGGTGCTCAGGGTACTTTCTTCGCACGTGCTCTCGACTGCGTACCGGCACTGACCACCGACATTATGACCCGCGCCGCACAGCACGACGGCACTTCGGTTGTTGAGGTGTTGCAAAACTGCATGATATTCAACGACAAGACACATGCTGCCATCACCGACCGCGCCGTACGTGACGATCGCACCATCGTGCTCGAGCACGGCAAACCCATGCTCTTCGGCAAGAACAAGGAGAAAGGCCTCCGCTTCAACGGACGTCAGCTCGAAGTGGTCACCGTCGGCGAGAACGGAGTGACCCTCGACGACATCATGATTCACGACGAGACCACCGAGGATACCGGCATCCACATGATGCTGGCCCACATGCACGGCGACCTGCCCGTAGCACTCGGCGTCATCCGCAACGTGAAGAAGACCTCATACACCCAACTGTACGAAAACCAGATGGACGAGCAGAAAGCCAACGGCAAATACAAATGCGTTGACGACCTGCTCAACAGTGGCGACACCTGGGAGGTGTAACCCTAAATCACATAAAAAAGATAGGACCTTGCAGATTGCTGTGAGGTTCTATTCTTTTTTGAAGAAAAATTTGTATATTTGCTTTTTGTATATTGTGTGGATTTTAAGGTGTCGATTGGTTTATTTGCTTGATAATTAATAGGAGACATATTTATAATAAGACATAAAAGCAAAGAAAACAAAATAACAAAACAACAAGATAACATGAAAGTAAACCGTAGAAAAGAATTGTTTCCAGAGGTGGCTGACGCCCAGTGGAACGATTGGAAATGGCAAGTCAAGAACCGTATCGAGACATACGAGCAGCTGAGCAAGTACTTCAAGTTCTCGCCTGAAGAGGCCGAGGGCATCAAGAAGGCACTTGCCAAGTTCCGTATGGCTATCACTCCTTATTACCTAAGTCTCATCGACCCGAACGACCCGTTCGACCCTATCCGCCGGCAGGCAATACCGGCAGGCGAGGAGTGCAACATAGCACCGGCCGACCTGAACGACCCGCTGCATGAGGATGAAGATTCTCCGGCTCCCGGTCTTACACACCGCTATCCGGACAGAGTGCTGTTCCTTATCACCGACATGTGCTCGATGTACTGCCGTCACTGCACCCGTCGTCGTTTCGCAGGACAGAAAGACGACGAGAGCCCTGCCGAGCGTATCGAGAAGTGCATCGCCTATATCGAGAAGACACCGCAAGTGCGCGACGTGCTGCTTTCGGGTGGCGACTGCCTGATGGTGAGCGACGAGAAACTGGAATATATCATCAAACGCCTCCGCGCCATCCCGCATGTGGAGATAGTGCGTCTCGGAAGCCGCACACCCGTTGTGTGCCCGCAGCGTATAACTCCTGAGTTGTGCAATATGTTGAAGAAATACCATCCCATCTGGATGAACACCCACTTCAACCACCCCAACGAGTTCACCCCCGAGGCCGAACACGCTTTGGCAATGTTGGCCGACGCCGGCATTCCTCTGGGCAACCAGACGGTGCTGCTGCGTGGCGTGAACGACTGTGTGCACGTGATGAAGAAACTGATGCACGAGCTGGTGCGCAACCGTGTGCGTCCTTACTACATCTACCAGTGCGACCTCTCGATGGGATTGGAGCATTTCCGTACGCCTGTCAGCAAGGGTATCGAGATTATCGAGAACCTGCGCGGACATACCAGCGGTTACGCTGTGCCGACCTTCGTGGTTGACGCTCCCGGCGGTGGCGGAAAGACCCCGGTGATGCCTCAGTATGTCATCTCGCAGAGCCCCGACAAGGTGATCCTTCGCAACTTCGAAGGTGTGATAACCACCTACACCGAGCCGCGCGAATACCATGAGGAGTGCCACTGCGAGGCATGTGAGCAGAAACGCAGAGTGGAAGAGGGTGTGGCCTCGCTGCTTGAGACCGACCGCATGGCTCTCGAACCGAGTCACCTGATGCGTCACGAGCGTAACAAGAAAAAATAATTTTAGTTGCCGGTAGTCAGCGGTCAGTGGGCTACTGGCCACTGGCTACTGATCACTGACAACTAAGTTGAAACGCCGTTTTTTCATAACAGCCATACTGCTTGCGATGCTGCCCGCCTACAGGGCGGCGTCGCAGGTGGCTGGAATGAATAACTTGTCGGTGCTTGATATGACGGCATCGGCACGTGCCGCAGGGTTGGGTATGGATTATCTTCCCATAGCCGACGGCGACATGAGCATTGCGGTGGACAACCCGTCGATGTTTCTGCCGTCGATGCACAACGCCATCACGTTCAGCTATGTGGGTATGTTCTCGCATGTGGGCATGGGGCAGGTGTCGTATGCACGGGATTTCGGAAGGCCGGGTGTGTTCGCCGCCACAATGAAATACCACAACTACGGCTTGTTTGACGGCTACGATGAGTATGACAACGAGACAGGACGTTTCTACGCCTGCGATGTGACGGCTATACTGAGCTGGGGGTTCAAAATTGACTCCAACTTTTCGTTCGGTGTGAGTGCCAAACCCACGTTCTCGCAATATGCCAGCTATACGGCTTTCGCCATTGCCTTCGATATGTCGGCATCGTATGTGCATCCCAACAGGCGGTTTGTGGCCACAATCATCGGACGCAACGTGGGCGCGCAGTTTTTCTTCGGTCAGGCAAAAACCGACTGGACACCGTTCGAGATAAGTGCAGCGCTGTCCTACAAGCTCAGCAAGGCTCCGTTCCGCTTCTTCCTGGCCATCACCGAGCTGCAGCAGTGGAACCTGATGTATGAGGATATGTACAACCCGTCGCAGACAACCGACCCTTTCACCGGCGAGGTGACAAAGCGAAGCGGTGCAGCCAAGTTTTTCGACAACGCTGGACGCCATGTGCTGGCAGGAGTGGAGCTGAATATCGGCAAGGTGGTTTTTCTGCGCTTTGGCTACAACTTCCGCCAGATGCGTGAGATGCAGGCAAGCAACGGATTTAACTCCAGCGGTTTCTCGTATGGTTTGGGACTTCGCATCAAGGGATTTGAATTCTCCTATGCAAGGAACAACTACCACCTGCTGCAAGCACCCAACTATTTCACTCTTTCGACGAATCTGGAAAGATTCATGAAGAAGAGGTGAATGGAGAAGTGTCAGATGTTATGTGATACCGAAACATGAAACTTGAAACCATCATAAGCAACTCTTTCGAGCCGTTCCTCAATCTGGCGGTTGAAGATTGGCTTTTTCAGCATTGTGAGAAGGAGAGCGTGGTATGCTACCTGTGGCGCAACGAGCGCACGGTGGTGATAGGACAGAACCAGAACCCCTACGCCGAGTGCAACGTTGATATGCTGGAAGGGGAGGGGGGACACCTGATGCGTCGTACCACAGGCGGCGGCGCCGTATATCACGATGTGGAGAACCTGAACTTCACCTTTGTGGCGCCTGTGGCGGTGGCCGACATTCAGCGCAACTTCAAGGTGATTGCCGATGCTTTGGCTACCTATGGTATCAAAGCCGAGGTGAGCGGTAGGAACGACATGACTGCGGAAGGGCGGAAGTTCTCGGGTAGCGCTTTCCACAAGAACGCCACAACGGCGCTGCATCACGGCACGATAATGATAAAGACCGACATAGAGGCTTTGCGGCGCTATCTCACACCCAATGTGTCGAAGCTGATGAAGCACGGGGTGAAGTCGGTGGAGAGCCGTGTGGTGAACCTGAGCGAGCTGGCCGACATCGCGGTGGAGAGCCTTATGCCACGCATAGTGGAAGCCTACGAGAAAGAATACGGTCGGAAGTCGGAGATGGTGGATTTCGGCGTGATGTCGAGAATCGAGGCGGTTCGTCAGAGACGCGATTTCTACGCCAGCGACGAGTGGCGTTTCGGACGGTGGCGCGACTTCAAGGCAACTTGCAAAGGAACGTTTGACTGGGGTATTGTGGTGGTGTCGCTGCTGATGGACAGAGGGGCAGTGGTGGATTGCCAGATAGCCAGCGATGCACTCGATGTGGAATCGGTAGAGAAGGCGAGGCGTATGATATTGGGTGGGGAGCGCTCGTCAACAGACGGGCAGCCGATAATCAACGATATTTTGAATTTAGTGAATAGCAGTAAGTAAAAAGTTCTACATGAAGAAAATCATATTTATAACATTGGCGCTTTTTGTCATGCAGGTTTCAGCGTTTGCGCAGAGGAAACCCTACGACGAGAGTCTTAATGCGATGGTACAGATAGACGATGCCGTGAAGAAAGCCTCGGCTGAGGGCAAATATGTGCTCTGTCAGGTGGGAGGCAACTGGTGCCCCTGGTGCATACGCTTTGCCGAATATGCCGACACCAACGCAGCGGTGCACAAGATCATCGATGAGAATTTCGTTTACATACACATCAACTGGTCGAAAGGCAACAAGAACCCCGAAGCCATGAAATGGCTGGGAAATCCCGCACGGTTTGGATTTCCCGTGTTTGTCATTCTGAACAAAGACGGACAGCCTATACACATACAAAACAGCGCCTACCTTGAAGAGGGCAAGGGCTACAGCGAGAAGAAGGTCTCCGACTTCCTGCTCAACTGGACAGAAAAGGCTGTAACAATGTTGAAGTAAATGAGAATTGAGAAGCGAAACCTTTTCAACATATCAACTTATCAACGGCAAAACATATCAACCTATCAACATTAAAACATATCAACAAACATAACATTTAAAACACAATGAAACAGCTTATTGAATGTGTACCCAACATCAGCGAAGGTCGCGACATGAACATCATCAATCAGGTGACCGCTGAGATAGAGAAAGTCGAGGGCGTGAAGCTGCTCGACGTTGACCCCGGTGCAACCACCAACCGCACGGTTATCACCTTCGTGGGCGAGCCAGAGCAGGTGTGTGAGGCAGCCTACATGGTGGTGAAGAAAGCCGCCGAACTTATAGACATGCGCCAGCATCACGGTGCCCACCCGCGTCAGGGAGCCACCGACGTGTGTCCTCTGATACCGGTGAGCAACATCACGATGGACGAGGTGGTCGAATATGCGCACAAACTTGGCAAGCGTCTCGGTGAGGAGCTGAACATCCCCATCTACTGCTACGAGAGCGCCGCCTATAAACCCGAACGCAAGAATCTGGCCTACTGCCGCAAGGGAGAGTACGAGTCGCTGCAGAGCCGCCTGGGAAGTGAGGAATGGAAGCCCGACTTCGGTCCCAACGAGTGGAACGAGCATGTGGCTCAGACGGGAGCTACCCAGGTGGGAGCCCGCGATTTCCTCATCGCCATCAACTACAACCTCAACACCACCTCCACCCGCCGCGCCAACGCCATCGCCTTCGACGTGCGCGAGAAAGGCCGTCCCCAGCGTGAAGGCGGCAAGGTGACAGGCAAGCCGATGAAGGACGAGAAGGGCAACCCCATCATGATTCCCGGCACGCTGAAAGGCACCAAGGCCATCGGCTGGTATATCGAAGACTACGGCATCGCGCAGGTGTCGATGAACATCACCAGCATCAACGTAGCACCCGTACACAAATGTTTTGACGAGGTGTGCCGTTGCGCCGCCAACCGCGGTGTGCGTGTGACCGGCTGCGAGATTGTGGGCTTGATACCTAAGAAAGTGCTTATCGATGCCGGCAAATACTATCTGAACAAACAACAGCGCAGCCTCGGAGTGAGCGAGGACGAGATAATGAAGATCGCCATCAAGTCGATGGGATTGGACGACCTCAAGCCTTTCGACCCGAAGGAGAAGGTGATAGAGTTCCTGATTGAGGACAAGAGCCAGAAGAAGCTGGTTGACCTGACCTGCAAGGGATTCTGCGACGAGACCGCCAGCGACAGCCCCGCACCGGGAGGCGGGTCGGTGAGTGCCTATATGGGAGCTTTGGCAGCCTCGCTCGGCACGATGGTGGCCAACCTCACGGGTGGCAAGGCCGCCTACGACGACGAGTGGGAGAAATACAGCGACATCGCCGTCAAGGGTCAGGCGCTGAAAGACGAGCTGCTGCACCTTGTAGATGAGGACACCAACGCCTTCAACAAGATTATGGATGCCTTCGGCCTGCCAAAGAAGACCGATGATGAGAAGGCTGCGCGCAGTGCGGCAATACAGGAGGCGACGAAGTTCGCCACCGAGGTGCCGTTCAAGACGATGCAGAAGTCGTTTGAGGCCTTCGAGATAGTGAGAGCTATGATAGAGTTCGGCAACCCGAACAGCGTGACCGACGGAGGCGTGGGAGCCTTGGCCGCCCGTAGCGCCGTGATGGGTGCTCACCTGAACGTGAAAATCAACGCCTCAAGCCTGAAGGATGAAGCCTTCAAGAACGACATCCTTTCGAAAGCCGCACAGATTGAGGCAGCCGCCATAAAGGAAGAGGCAGAGCTCATCAAGATGGTGAATGAGAAGATTGGCTGATAGCAGATAATCTTCAGTTCCTTTCCTATGGAGAGGGAACGTGAAAATAGGATAGCGAGTAGTTGATCAGCTAGATTCCGAAGTGTTTGGAACGGAGTGTGACTAAGGGTCGTGCTCCGTTTTTTTATGTGATAAAATTTGACGTATGACAAGATGTGGCATAGTGTATTGTTATTTTTGCAAGCGGAAACAAAAAAGAAAGGAGATAATAATATGAAAAAAAATGTAATGAACACGGATTCAAGCAAGGAGGAATTCTTGCAAGCAGTTGATGAAGCAATGGGAATTGCAAAGGAGGCAGGATTGGAACTGGTGCCTGCGGAAGAGGAAGGTATGGACTTGCTTTCGGCGGTGGAACAAATCGTTGAACTCGCCAAAGGCTCTAAATTGTCGCAAGAGTTCTATCGGGTGGCTGACAGCCATATAAGCCATCTCGCTAACAGGCTGAATCTGACGAAGAACCAGAGTGTGCTGCTTGCTTTGTTTATAGACAAGAGTGATGACAGCCGTATCGAGCTGAGAGACTTGTCTGGAATTTTGGGATGCAGCACGACGCGAATGTTACGTCTGTCGGCAGAGATAGACGGTCTTGTGGAGAGTGATTATATAAGAAAAGGAAAGACGAGGGGCGAAGTGAGATACCATGTGCCACAGGAGGTGCTGGAATCCTTGAAAAAGAACCAACCGATAACACGGCGATGCATAGAAAATCTGGACTTGACGAAGTTTTTTGACGAGATATCGGAGATATTCGACATGGTGAACGATGACGAGTTGGACATCGAGTCGGCGGAGAGACGCATCGAAGAACTGATGGAAGCCAACAAGCATCTGTCTTTCGTGGAGAAGGTTAAGGGCCAGTATTGCATAGAAGATATCGATTTGACTTTACTTTTGATATTCTGCCACCTGTTCATCACGAATGCTGACGACCAGATAGGTTTTCACGATTTGGAGTTTATGTTCAGCAGATGGCAGATGCGCAGCATTCGGTCGGAGTTGACGGGGGAATATAGTTTGTTGCAGCGGGATAAACTGATAGAGTGGAGCAGCAATGGTGGCTTTGCAGACAGGGAGTATTTCAGGCTCACTATGAACGCCAAGCGGGAGCTGCTTGACGAGCTGAACCTGCCGTCGCTCTCGAAGAATAAGTTGAAGCGCGGTGTGGTGAAAGCCAGCGACATCAACGCAAGGAACCTCTTTTATGACACGAAGGTGACGCACAGTATCGAAGAGCTGGCGAGCCTGCTGGAGGAGGATAACTACCGCGACATACATGCACGTTTGCAGGAGCAGGGTTTCCGCTGCGGTTTCGCCTGCCTTTTCTACGGTGCTCCCGGAACGGGCAAGACGGAGACGGTGTTGCAGCTGGCACGGCGCACGGGACGTGACATACTTCAGGTGAACATCGCCGAGCTGAAAAGCATGTGGGTGGGCGAGAGCGAGAAAAACGTGAAGGCGGTGTTCGACTCGTACCGCCAGCAGGTGAAGAGCTCGGCCCTCACGCCGATACTGCTTTTCAACGAAGCCGACGCCATCATTGGCAAACGTCAGGAAGGAGCCGAGCGAGCGGTGGAGAAGATGGAAAACTCCATCCAGAACATCATCCTACAGGAGATGGAAACTCTCGACGGCATACTGATAGCCACCACCAACCTGGTGCAGAACATGGACAAGGCGTTTGAGCGCAGGTTCCTGTACAAGATACGGTTTGACAAACCGACGGTGGAGGCACGGACGGCGATATGGCATGAGCTGCTGCCGGCATTGGATATGGCAGACGCCACGAAGCTCGCCGAGCGTTACGACTTCAGCGGAGGACAGATAGAGAACATTGCACGCCACTATGCCATCGACGCCATCCTGCACGGCACCGCAGCCCCCACCGCCGAGACGCTCGTGCCACACTGCGACAGCGAGCGAATCGATATCAGGAAGGAGAGGAAGATAGGATTCTAACCACTCCATAAGCCCTAACTACCATTATTTCAAAATTCACAAACCGAATGTCAGTATCTGGCATACCTGGTGTGTACTTTTGCATATCGAAACAATTAAATAAAAAAGAAAGGGAAAAAACATGAACTGTAACGAATTAAAAAATGAAGTGCTTGACTGTATCCTTAACGCAAAAGCATGGGACGAAATCTCCGAAGAATTCGGCCTGAATGAGGAAATGCTGGAGAAATATGCAGACAAGCTGAACTGGCAGAAGGTTTCGCGTAACACCGAAATACACTGGACAGTAAAACTCATGGAGAAATGGGCAGACCGCCTTGATTGGGAAGAACTGTCGGACAGTAGGAACGAATATCTGCTTACTCCCGACATTATAGCCTACTTCGTCAACCGTTGGAACTGGAGAAAGCTCTCGGGTAACACCAACATCCAACTCGACAATCTTTTCATCGACCGTTTTATTGACCGCTGGGATTGGTCGGAACTGATTGACCTCGGGTACAAACGTGAGGAGCTCTACACCCGCGAGTTTTTCGAGCGTTACCGCAAGTATATCCCCCTGCATAGATTCCTTAATGACTCCTGGCTCCTTCGGGAACTGCTGAACAAGGAAGAGGAACGCCTGAAAAAAGATCTCACAAGCCATTGCTAATAGTAATATTAACCCATAAAAAACATTCCCATGAGCAAAGTTTTCAGAATCACACCGAAAGCCGTGCGGAGAGTCAACGGCACCGTATTGACACCCGAAATGACAGTAGTAGTCACCTGTAAGATGCACACCAGCGACCCGTTCTATAACGGTGCGCAGGAAATACAAGAGGCTTACATGCGACTATATGGCTACGATTACAAGAAGGCCGGCTGCAACAAAGGCTATTTCGATTACGAGGCACTTGACTAAAGGTGTACATGCAGGTCTCCGTAGAAATCAGCACCTGCAGAAACGCAGTCAGTAGGGGCGCAACAACATTGCGCCCCTACTAATATTTCTAAACAAGTCACCCACCAACGCAATAACACAATAAATCACTAACGCATTAACACAATAACGCAATAACGCAATCAGAATTTTTCGTACCTTTACCCCCACTTATGATTGAATATATCGCCGATAGAGACCACTATATCAAAGTGTTAAGCTACTGTTCGCAGGTAAAGCACGACCTTTGGATAGGCACCGCCGACCTCAAGGACCTCTATGTGGGAGCGTCGAAGGGCAAGGTCGAACCCTTCCTCGCGGTGCTCGACAAGCTGCTGAAGCGCGGAGTTGAGATACGGCTGCTGCATGCCAAAGAGCCGGGAGACAATTTCCGTGAAGATTTCGACAAGTATCCCGGCTTGTGGACGCGGTTGGAGCGACGGCTGTGCCCGAGAGTGCATTTCAAACTGATGGTTTTCGACTGCTCGAAGGTGTATATCGGCTCCGCCAACCTCACGGGAGCGGGTATAGGGATGAAAGGCGAAGGAAACCGCAACTTCGAAGCCGGCATCCTGACCGATGACCCCAAGCTCGTTGACGCCGCCGCCGACCATCTCGACAACGTCTGGCAAGGCCGTCCTTGCAAGACATGCAAGAGAAAAGACTTTTGTGGGGATAGGATTGGATGATAGAATATTCTGTTAAATAACGAATAATTAAAAGTAATACTATATGGCAGAAATAAATTTGGAGACAAAATTAGTCGGTGAAATTCAAGGTGAATTTTACATACCCGACTATCAGCGCGGCTATCGTTGGGGGAAAAACGAAGTTGAGACACTTCTAAACGATATAAGCGAAAACGGCAGTAAAATCAAAAAATCAAGTAATGAGAATTATTGCCTTCAGCCCATCGTGGTGCGCAATCTTGTTGATAAATTTGAGCTCATTGATGGGCAGCAACGGCTTACTACGATTTACCTTGTATATGTTTATATGAACAAAGCAAGCAACGGTTTTATGAGCGAGCCAAGATTCTCCATATCATATGAAACACGCAACGAATCCGCAGAATTTCTGAGAAGTTTGGACGAAAACAAAAAAAATGACAATGTAGATTACTACTTCATCTACAATGCCTATAAAACCATCGAGGAGTGGTTCTCAAAAAAAGAAAAAACTCAATCCGCCGTAACAAACATAAACACGTTTTTCGACAAATGTGTAAAAGTAATTTGGTACGAAGTACCCGATTCTGAATGCAGCATTGACCTATTTACTCGATTAAATATAGGGAAAATCCCATTAACAAGTTCTGAGCTTGTCAAGGCCCTGTTCCTCAAAGGCGAAAATGAAAATCACATTCGACAAGAAGAGCTGTCCCTTGAATGGGATAACATAGAAAAAGAACTACACAACGAGGATTTCTGGGGATTCCTCACAAATTCCGACAACGACATTTATTCAACTCGTATAGATTTGGTTCTGGATTTAATTTCCAATAAACAACTCTCCGACAAAGAAACCTACAGAACATTTTTTTATTTCGACAATGAACTTAAAAATGGCGCCTCCTTAGAAAACATCTGGGACGAAATCCAGCATAAATTCTTGACACTAAAGGAATGGTTTTCCAACCACGAATTTTATCATAAAATAGGTTATCTCATAGCGAGCGAGTCCAAAAACCTGACGGATATTTTAAGTGACTATGCCGATAAACCGAAGTCAGAGTTTCGGCACTATTTAGATGAATGCATAATAGACAGTATCAACTTCAAAAAAGATTATTATGATTTGGATTATGAACACGACTACAATGCAGTAAAAAAGCTCTTGCTCCTTTTCAACGTTGAGTCCGTACGCCAAATCGATGACAAAGAACGGAGATTTCCATTTAATAGACACAAAAAAGAAAATTGGAGCCTTGAACACATTCATGCCCAACACTCAGAAGGCTTAAAAACGAACGAGAAAATCGCAGAATGGCTGAAAGCACACATCAAATCACTGCAATCTATCGGCGGACATGACAATTTGATTGCCAATATGGACCAACTAACAAAATCCATCGCAGACAATCCAAAGACAACAAAAGTGCGAGAGCAATTTGAGCCATTGCAAAAGCAAGTGGTAAAGGTTCTATCTCCTGCGGGCGAAGAGGCAGGCTCCTACATACATCTACTGCCTAACATGGCACTGCTTTCGTCCAAGCAGAACTCTGCTGTAAGTAACTATACATTTGATGCCAAACGCAACCTAATTTTAGAAATGGACAAAAACGGTTCATATATTCCATTTTGCACAAAGATGGTATTTCTGAAATATTATTCAGCCGAAGATACAAATATGCATTTTTGGGGCAAGAACGACCGTGACGCATACTACAGAGCCATACATGATGTACTGAAATCTTACATGACAATTTAAGAATAGCAAAAAACAAATATCATGGAAACTAAAACTTTCAAAACGATATTTTCTCTTCGGGAAGAAGCTGGTAAAAGAATTGGAATAGAAAGAATCGAGATCCCGAAGATCCAACGGGATTTCGCATACGGACGGACGGATGCTATTAATACCAGAAAAAGAGAGAACTTCTTGAAATCTTTGTTATACGCCGTTTCTGGAAATCCTATCACTCTTGATTTTGTATATGGCGACATTAAGGACAATAAATTCACTCCACTCGATGGTCAGCAGCGACTAACGACACTTTTTTTGTTGTACTGGTTTGCCTCCAAACTGGATGGCGTTATAGATAACGAATGCGCATTCTTACGAAAATTCAGCTACGAAACTCGCACATCTGCCCGAAAGTTCTGTGAGGCAATAACCACCAAACCATTCGAGATAGACTCTAGGATGCTTTTGTCCGAACAAATAAAAGACAAAAATTGGTTTCCACTTGAATGGCAACATGATGCCACAATTTCATCGATGTTAGTTATGCTTGATGCCATTCAAAGCAAATTCTCCAAAGTAGACCATCTTTTAACAAAACTCGAAAACATTTCTTTCTATTTTCTGGAAATTGAAGATATGGGTCTAACCGATGAACTGTATATCAAGATGAACTCACGAGGCAAACCACTGACACAATTTGAACATTTTAAAGCCGAATTCGAAAAACAACTGAAACAGGCCGATGCGGATCTGGCAAAAAGGTTAGGCTCCAAAATTGACAAAGAATGGACGGATCTATTGTGGCAATATCACAACAGTGGCTTGGGCAACGACAATGATGATACAACCGACGACGAATTTTTGCGTTATTTCATCTTCATATGTAACATTATATGCTATAATAATGGTGGCAGCCCTAAAACGAGCGATGAATTCGAATTGATAAGAGAATATTTCACTGTGAACGTTGACGACGACGAACAGATTGACAGAAGCAGAAAGAAAGTTGTAGAAAATGCCATAACTTTGGAAAAATTCTTTGACTGCTGGCTTGATGAGAACAAGAGAAGCATTCCAATTCAGAATTTTTTTGAGATGTTTGCTTCCAAAGAACACGCGATAGGCAAAATCAAAACAAACTACAATGTTAACCTGTTCGAAGACTGTTTAAGAAACTATGCGGATATAATCGGAAAAAAAAGAAGAAAATTCACTTTGAATCAAATTATTCTGTTGTATGCATTTGTTCTATACAGGCAAAATATGTCATACGTCTCTGAGGATGATTTTCGCAGACGATTGAGAATATTGAACAATTTGATTCTAAACTCACCTGACCAGATAAGCGACAGCGAGGAACGTCAAGGCGGAAACCGTCTACCTGCAATTCTACGTCAAACAGACAGCATCATATTGCACGGAATAATTGCCGATAGTGAAACCATCGGCATCAACTTCAATCCCACACAATTGGAAGAAGAGAAGACAAAACTTGAGTGGACAAAAGCAAACCCGGGCAAGGTCGAACACCTCTTCGCCCTAGAGGATCACGAATTGCTCTATGGTCAAATATCAATAGTCGGGTTGGAACATTATGAACACTTTGAAAAATTCAAAGCCTTGTTCGAATGCAATTGGGACTTGGTCGATTGTGCATTGCTTATAACTGGCGATTACAAACAGCGCGAACGGAACGGTTGGCGATATCAACTTGGATCCTCTATGAACGATGGATTTGCATGGAAAATGCTTTTTCACAGAAGCGATGGTTTTCAAGGGTTTGAGAAAACAAAAACGGTGTTAAACAATTTGTTGAAGCAGATTCCAACTGTCACAGACGACACTCTGAAACAGATAATTGACCACTATTTAAACCAATGTGAAAAAAATAACACATACCCTTGGACATACTATTACACAAAATATAAAGTGTTCCGTGCAGATCGTTACGGCAAGTATTGGTGGGACAACTTTGAAGAATCTCCATACGTTTTCACAACTCTTCACACCGCAAAAAACCCTTCACCGAATTCATACAATCCGTTTCTAAAAGCTTTGAGCGACAATGTATGGCGTGAATGGTATGGAAATTATATTGAGCTCGGCAATGACCGTCTATTGAAAGAGTCGCAGTCATCATACCAAATCGTCACAAACGATGAAGAGGAGAAGGTACTTGATGAAATCTTAATTTTGCAAGGACTCGATGGAATCGATAAAGAAAACCGAATTGAAAAAATGAAGGGAATATTTGAAAGTCTTAAATAGCATTTCATTTTGTGATTCTATCATTCTCGGTTTCAATTTTCACATCTGTGCTGGATTGTTGATCCGGCACTTTTGTTTTATAGTGGGATTCTTTCAAAATTGACATTGTTTTGGTGGGCTTTAAGTCCTAACGTTCAACAGCTACTTGAAAAAAATCTCTCAGAGTCAGTTATTTAGCCCAATGCTATCATAACAATAACAGTATAACAGTTTGAAAAATGGATATTGGTTACGCCTTTATATATCATATAACTAATTAATTATTAATAGTATATATAAGAATTAAGAAAACTGATATATCTCGAAAAAGTAACTGTTATACTGTTATTGTTATGAGCGAGGGCTGACCTCTTTGCCTAAAAAGCAAATATACAGCAAGATATGATACTTGGGGGGGGTGTCTCGGTTCTTACAATTACAGTTCTTACAGTTAAAAATTGGATGACAATTACATCTTCTATATGCTATATAAATACTTAATATATAGAATATTATATATGGTATTACTGAAATTGTAATGCACAAAAAAGAAACTGTAAGAACTGTAAGTGTAAGATTTTTCGAAAAAACACTTGATTTTGCATCGAATTTGGTGAAAAATGACAAAAAAATCAGTAAAAAATTGATGATTTTGGAGCGGAAATGGGGATCCGATAGTGAGGCTTGGAAATACATGTATTTAATAACCAGATGATTGCCTTGGTTGCCGTTGCGCCGTTGCACCGTTGCAGTTCGTATTACGATAGGGGGTATTTCCATTTTGAACTGCAACGGTGCAACGGTTTTTTTTAGTTTTTGGCGTTAAGTTTTGAATTTCAGTAGATTAGTAATTGGCATGCGGTAATGGGTGGTGATTGGGAGTTTATTGGGAGTTAGTTGGGAGTTTCTTGGGAGTTAGGTCTTCGGCCAACGAAAACGATTGGTTGGTTTGCTGTTTACCGTTTACGGTTTACAGTTGTTCGTCTGGGGTTGTGGCAGCGGAGCTGCTGAGTATGGAATAAGAGTTAAAAGTCGGTTTGTGTACAGGGAGTTGGTTGGGAGTTAGTACGGAGTTGGTTGGGCGTTGAGTTTAATTTTGAATTATAATTTTAGGATGTTTGTCGGTGTGTCACTATCTGACACTCCCGCTTTATATTTTTGCATCTCGAAAAGGGTATCAATTTTAGCGGAACTGCATTATGAAATACTTCATTTGTGAACTTGACTGCGACCTGTTGCATTTTGAGAAGTGTCTTGCATCGCGCGAATTCTGGGATGACTATGGGCACGAATGGTCTTACGCGACACTCGACGAGAAACAGGTGTTCCTCGGGGTTTTCGTCCAACGGGGCGGTGACTTGAAACGGGTGATAGAGCGTTATGCTGAAGACCGCAGCGAGATGTACCGCTGCCGCATCCACTGGGTTGTCTTCAAATACATCTGGCACATGATGATGAATGGGGAACCAACTCCGAATTACGATCCTACTGTCAAGCGGATTAAACGTCTGGAACCCGACGAGCTGCTACGCCTGCTCTCGGAGGAGCTGAAGATGTGCGTCAAACGGACAAGCGAATGTGTCGATGTGAACCGCCACAAGCCCGGATTAAAGCCGAACTACGTCTTCAAAGAGAAATGGGTGGTGTCGGACGAGTACAAATACAACGACACCATACTCGACACCATCGAGCGCGAACACTGGAGGACAAATCCCGACGAGAGCTTCAACAGTTATGAGTTCAAGTCGGAGAGGTGGGATTGGGTGAAGTGCTTTTTTTAGTAATTAGCTGCCGGTTCAAAGTTCAAAGTCAGATTCAGGTCACATAAAATATCATCTATGGGTTGCTTATACAAAATCATATGTCCTAATTGCGGGAAGGAATTCGAATGGAACGAGGGGCCAGGGGCGGTCGCCGACGTGCTGCATTGCGACAAATGCGGCAAAGAGCTGTGGACGACGGAGCCGATGCTGGAATTCGAGCACATAACATGTGCCTGCGGAGGAACCTTCGACAAAGAGGTGCCGATCATCTGTCCCCATTGCCGCCAAGAACTCAATAAACCAAGGAAGTACATTAAAGATGCGGTGATGTGGGATTGAAAGAGAGTTGTGAAATAAGAATAATTGAAATTTGAAGAGTTTTTATAAAACCTGATGGATATGGATGATATTGTTTTTGTTGATGGCGTATATACCGAGGATATGGTGATGAAAAGGGCGAGGGACGGCGGCTCCATACATGAGATGTTGAAGGAAATTCAACACAAGCGAGAAAGGCGTTTATTTGTAACCATAACTCCAACGGACAACACAGAGGGCATCCTCTTACCCAAAGCGACCAAGACCAAACCTTCTGTAGGTATGTCTCGGGTGCTTGAATGTTTCGACGAATTGCGACTGAACGGCCGAACGACGTCGAAAAACCTTGAGCAGATAGGACAATTCACATATTTTACAAGCAGACCGTATATCAAATATACGGTAAACGATATACGTGATTGGGGTATTGTGTTTGAGTTTGTAACAACCAAGAGATACGAGAAAATACTGATGCGCTTTAACTCAAAGTATTCGTGGGTTTGTTACAACATTTCCAGTGAAAGCAAGGCGTGGTTAAAGAGTGTAATATTGGCTCTTCCGGAGGAGTTCAAACGTTGGGACGAGGAAAATGATGCAGTAATTCACACATTCTACAAGGCTGAGAAAACTCGTTATCTAACCATGGCATCTATAAAGGCTCTTGTTGACGCAACGTTCGAAGGGGGCGGGTTTGAGTATTCGGTACATGAAGGTAAGGGTAGGGTGGTCGTGGCTGTCGGGATTGGCCACAATAGGAAATTGGAAATAAGACTTACTGAAAAGAATTTTCAAACTGAACTGGCGAACATATTGGAATTTGTTCAGAAAGCGAAGTCGCTGTCGGATTATGCACCGACTAATTTCAGGATAACCCACTCAAAGGAAACAATAAAAACATGATATATGGGAATTAAAGTAAACTGTAAAGAATTGGAAGCGGTACTGGATATTACCCCTTCGCAACAGAATGTGATGCTTGTAGGCCGGCACGGTGTGGGCAAGTCAGAAATACTGACTAAGCATTATGCTAATAAGGGAATACCGGTGATTGCGCTGTTCCTTGGACAGATGAGCGACCCAGGTGACCTAATAGGGCTCCCACAACGCGACACGCTGCAAGAGCGGACAACCTTTCTGCCTCCCTGGTGGTTCCCGATAGAGGAGAAGCCCGTGGTACTCTTTTTGGACGAACTTAACAGGGCACGCCCCGAAGTCCTACAAACCATTATGGATTTGACTTTGAACCGAACAATTGCTGGACACCGCCTGCCCAACGGCAGCCGGATAATAGCAGCAGTAAACGACGGCGAAGAATACCAGTTGACCGATCTCGATCCGGCTCTGGTCAGCAGGTTCAACGTCTATGAATTTAACCCTTCTGTTGAAGAATGGCTGCTATGGGCCACAAAAAACGGAATAGACAGTCGCATCATAGCCTTCATACAAGAAAATCCGGCTATGCTTGACGAGAGTGGCGACACAAAACTGGATCAGGGATTAGGGAAAAGCCCCGACCGAAGGGGATGGGAAAAAGTCTCAAACATCATTAAGGACAAGAAAGAATTGCCTGCGATATATAAAAAAACAATCGGAGGCATCGTGGGTGTGCAGGCGGCAGCTGCGTTCTTTAAGTCGTTTTCGAATAATCGTGTAATCAACGCCAGCGACATCCTTTTGAATTACAACAAATACAAGGTTGCTATAAGAGGTTACAGGCTTCATGAAATTGCGATTTTGAACGAGTCAATATGCCGTTTTTTCGAGAGCGAAAAAGGCAACGATATCGATGCAACAAAAGTTGCAGGAAACCTCACGGATTACCTTAACGCATTTGTGAACGAAGAGAAAAAAGAAAGCTTCGCACATTTCGTGTCGCTTTACGAGTCGGGCAACTATCCGAAAATGATGCTGTTCATATTGAGAAACGCACCGGCGGCGTATGCAACTATCAAGAATTTTGTGGCAACATTGTAAGACATCTGCATGGAGCGTTTTTCGAAGATAGTGCAGGATTGGTTTCTCGCAGAGCCTGTTTTCTTTAAGGTTTACTGCACTCATCAGCTAACAGCCAACCCTAAGCTCAAGGTGCCACTACGTACAGGCAAAGGACGGATTGAGTATAGCCCCACCCTTGTTGAGGAAATGAGCCGTCGTGAACTTGAAACGAGGCTGGCTGTCGAAATCGTGAGGATTTTGCTGAAACATCCTTACGAACGTCAGCCCCTGGGTGTCAACAGGGCGGTCTTATCGATGGCGAGCGATGTGGTTGTATCGCAGAACTATGAGCTCAGGAACATGGGCCTTAAGACGGCAGAGATGCTCGGACTGCCATTGGGTCAGTGCTACGAATGGTATGTCAAGAAACTTAAAGAGCTGCCACCCATGATGGACGATTTACTACCCAACGAAGATGAGGAACAGCAATCAAAAAGCGGTAGTGGAGAAAACGTGGGTCAAGAAGCCCGCGAGGACTCAACGAGCGGAAACCTCAAACCAGAGACCAATCCGGGAAACAATCCGCCAGATAATCGCGAAAAAGGCAAGTATCCACTTAATACAGACTTTCTGAAAAAGGCGGCCCAACAGTCGGAGCTTTGGGAGGAAAACGACGAACAAAGACAGTCGATAAACGAAATCATAGAGAACACGAAGGATTGGGGCAGTATACCGATGAAGCTGAGGGAAACCATACTTTCTTCGGCACAGGGACATATCGACTACCGTCGTATGATGAGAGGGTTCAGTACCAGCGTGCTTTCTTCCCACCGACGGCTTACGCGTATGCGACCTAACCGGCGTTCTGGATTCGACTATATGGGCAACAGATACGACTTGCAAGCGAGGTTGCTGGTAGCAGTTGATGTCAGCGGTTCGATATCAAGTAAAACCATTTCGTATTTTCTTTCTGTTATAGGACGATTTTTCAAGCACGGCGTCAGTGCAGTCGATGTCATCCAGTTCGATACCGAGATAAAAGATGATGTCGTCAAACTCACCGAAGCCAGGCAACGTTTTCGAGGCAACAAACTTGAAGTCAAAGGCCGTGGTGGAACGTCGTTCCAGCCAGTATTTGATTACTTGAAGGAACACAACCGTTATGATGGGCTCGCCATACTTACCGACGGTTATGCACCCGAACCCAAAATCAATTTCTTTACTCGTACGAAAATTCTATGGGTATGTCAGAATCGAGATAACTATAACACACACAAGGCGTGGATGAGAAAGACTGGTAGGGTATGTTATATGATGGGGGTCGATTGAGGTTTGCTAATAGGGAGATGAGATCGAATAAAGAAATACGTATCTTTGCAGATTGAAAAATTAACCTAAAAATTGAATAATATGGACAGAGAAAAATTATTTGAGGCATTTATTGCCGATTGCAAGAAGGAAAAACAAATATGTGGTTCGGGTAATCCAAACGCATATATACTCCTTGTCGGGCAAGAACATTATTCCAAAGAAAAAATCTCTGATGACAAGGAATGGGAGAAATATCTGAATGACAACTACAGATACTGCGAAGAGGCCACATCTTGGAACAATAATAATAGAAGTAACACATGGCGTTACTACCAGAAACTTGTAGATTTGGCGCTACCTCATCGCAAGAAACCAACCCTTAAAGGAGAGAGAAATTTTGAGGAGGATGCTTTTACGACAGAACTTAATAATGAAGCAAAACCGTCAAGCAAGATTGGTGGAAAAGAGGAGAAAACCGAACTAAAGGAGCGTATTAGTCGAAGGTTACTACTATTTAAGAAATCTGGTTTTATTCAAAAATTTCCTGTGGTTGTGCTAGCTTGTGGCGGTTACATCGTTAATAGGGAGGAGAAAGGCATCCTCCAAATAAATGACACCTTTGGTGTAAAGTACGATAATGAGTTGAACGAAAAAGGTATACCCCAAGGGTGGCATAAGAGCGAGACGGGGAGAATGTGGTTTACCACACATCACAGTGATGATGGAAAGAAATTAGTCATCCATACATGGCAGTTAAGCCGTGCAGATAATAGATTATTGGAGGAAATGGCAAAGATTATCAATGAACACTTAAAGAAACTTGGTTTAATATGAAACAGCCAGCAGTTTTGGATTTCACCGCAGACGGTGGTGCCTTAAAATTAAAACAATATTAATACAGGATAATCATACAGGATGAACACGAAAAAGGAATACGGCGACAACGAACTGGTTCCCGTGCGTATGGGGGGGAAATACGGATATGTGAACCTCTATGGAGAGGTGGTGATACCTGCACAGTTCGATGGGGCGCTTGAGTTCCATGACGGACTTGCGTGTGTGGAATGTGAAGACAAAAGGGGCTTTATAAATAAGCAGGGCGAGTTGTGCATTCCCTGCAGATATGTAAATACCAGTAGTTTTAAGGGAGAGTACTGCATGGCTGCTATCGAGTGGGGCAAAGCGGGTTTGATCAACCGGAAAGGGGACTTTGTGATAGAGCCTATATATGATAATCTGTCGCATTTGGGAAATGGTTTATGTATAGTAACAGACAGGTTTTACATGGAGGGAATAGTGTCTCCTGAACGTGTGATTGCAGAGCCTCAATTTGATAGAATAAGATGTGTTGGAGATGCCTATAGTCTTATGTCGGGAGGTCTGTATGGTCTTGCAAACAATGAGGGCGTGATGGTATTCCCGAAATACAATGAGATTTCTCTTTTGTATAACAATATTTTCTCTGTTTGTTCGTCTGGATGGCAAGTATGGATTGATAGACATTAACGGCAAAGCGCTGACCCCTATAATCTATGAAGAGGAGTTTATGTATAAGTATGGATGTTCTTGGGCTCATACCTATTTAAACGGCCGAATGGTGTTTTTTAACGACAAAGGCGAACAGTTTTGGAAGGACTAAGACTTTATGGGGACGCACTTATATCTGATTAATAGAAAAGCCTTTGACATTAACTGTGCAATAAAATGACACAGATGACGTTGATGATAATATGGAGAATATTGACAATAAAATAGTCCTCTATACGGATGAATATAATTCCGTACAGCTTGAGGTAAGATTGGAAAATGATATGATATGGCTGACCCGACAGCAGTTGGCTGTATTGTTCGGCCGTGATTACAAGACCATTAGCAAGCATATTAACAATGCGCTAAAAGAGGAACTGGCAGACTCTGTGGTAGTCGCAAATTTTGCGACTACCACCAAACATGGGGCGATTAAGGAGAAAACTCAAACCCATGAGAAGGAACATTTCAATCTAGAGATGGTTACATCCGTCGGATATCGAGTTAAGAGTAAACGAGGTATCCAATTCCGCCAGTGGGCTAATAGAATATTAAAGGAATATATCGTTAAAGGATATGCCGTCAATGAGCGCATCCGCAAGGAGCAGATTACCGAGCTTCGGCAGCTGGTGGGTATGCTGGGGCGTACCATCCAGAATCAACCGGTGCTTTCGAACGACGAGACCAACGCGCTGTTCGATGTGGTGACCGACTACACATACGCTCTCGATACCCTTGACAGTTATGACTACCAGCGATTGACGGTGAACGGTACTACTAACGAGGCTTCTTTTCATGCCACCTACGACAATGCGATGCAGGCTATAAACTCGCTGAAGGAACGCTTTGGCGAGAGCACCTTGTTCGGAAACGAGAAAGACGACTCGTTCAAGAGTTCCATCGGTCAAATATATCAGACATTCGACGGCATGGAACTTTATCCCAGCACCGAGGAAAAGGCAGCCATGCTGCTCTACCTGGTTACCAAGAACCATTCGTTCAGCGACGGCAACAAACGCATAGCCGCCACCTTGTTCCTATGGTTTTTGAACAACAACCATATCCTTTATCGCGAGGATGGCAGCAAGCGCATTGCCGATAATACACTTGTGGCTCTGACGCTGATGATTGCTGAAAGCCGTCCGGAAGAGAAGGACGTCATGGTGAAAGTGGTGGTAAACTTAATAAACAAGAATAACTTATGAATCCATTGAAGAAATACATCTGGCTGGTTGACACTGTGATGAGGGCAGGGGAGAAGGGGGCTACGTTGAGTCAGATCTCGAACGCTTACGTCTATGACGACGAGATTGGAAGTGGTGGAGAGTATAACCAGCGGTCATTCCATAGGCACCGCAAGGAGGTGAAGGACCTTTTCGGTATCGAAATCGAGTGCTACAGTGATGGCAGTCAGTTCCGCTACCGGGTGGCCGACAGCGGCAGGGAAGAGTACTTCAAGCGCTGGCTGCTCGATTCGATAGCGGTGAACCGAGTGCTCGGCGACAGCAAAGAGGTCGCCCCTTACATAGCCGTCGAAGAGACGCGCTCCGAGCCGCTGCCGACTGTGTTGCAGGCATTGAAGCAAAGGCAGATGCTGCAGTTCGACTACAAGCCCTTCTGGAGCGACAGCGCAACACACTATTTCAACTTCCAACCCCATGCCCTGAAGATGTTCGAGCGGAGGTGGTACCTAATAGGCCGATACAAAGAAGATATGAGGCACATCATCCTCGCTCTTGACAGGATGTCGGCATTGGAGCTGCAGGACGAGACCTACGAGCGCGATCCGGAATTCGACGTTGAAGAGATGTTCCGCGACAGTTATGGCATCATTTTGAAAGACAATGAGATAGCCGTGGAGGAAGTGTGGCTGAAGGTCACCTCATACCAGGCGAACTACCTGCGGTCGCTGCCACTGCACCACTCGCAGACGGAGGTGAAGCAGACAGATGAGTTCTCTGTGTTTTGCCTGCGTGTCCGCCCGACGCTCGATTTCTTTCAGAAACTGTTGTCGCTCGGAAACCAGCTCGAAGTGAGGAAGCCCGAGTGGCTGAGAGAGAAGATGAAGGAAGAGGTGCACAAGATGATGGCGAAGTACGATGAGTGAGTGATATTGCGGCTTCTGGATTTTATACCAAAGGGAAGGCTGCCGTTTGCGGCAGCCTTCCCTTCCATTATTTAATCCGGATTTCCAAGATTACATTATCTTCATTGCTATCGCTGCACACGCTTCTGCATCCGCCAATGCGTGGTGATGGTTTTCCAGTATATAGCCGCAGGCGGCGGATACGGTATGTAGTTGGTGGTTCTCGAGGTTGGGGAGCTTACGGCGTGATGCCTGAAGCGTACAGTGAAACCGGTAGTCGGGCCAATCCATCTGATAGGCTTCCATCACGGCTCTCAGGCACCCCTCGTCGAACATCTTGTTGTGTGCCACCAGCGGCAGCCCTTCAATCAGCGGAGCCACCTTCGCCCATACCTTCGGGAATACCTCTGCATCGTCGGTATCCTCATGACCTAATCCGTGTACCTCTTGGCAGAACCAGGCGTAGTAGTTCGGTTCCGGACGGATAAGGCTGTAGAAACTGTCCGTTATCACACCATCTCGCACAACCACCACGCCCACGCTGCACACGCTCGTTCGGCAACCATTGGCGGTTTCAAAATCTATAGCAGCAAAGTTTTTCATTAGTTCAATGTTGAAAGAGGATAAAAGGTTCGCTTCGCTTGAAAAGTTTGAATGTACTACCTACTACCTGCTAAATAAATTTTCGCATGTTTTCGTAGTTTTCGCATATTTTCGCAATCAATCAAAAGAAACAGCGAAGCGCATTTCAATTTTCGTATTTTTCGCCTACTTTAGCAATCAAGCAATTTCGAGCTTTTCGTGTTTTTCGATGTTATAAAGACTTTTCGCATACTTTCGCAATTTCCGTCGTTTTCGCAATTAGTTCACTTTAATCCATTCAAAACATACATTCATGTAGCCAGCGTTCGTAGTAGCGGCGTTTGTCTTCGACGGTTTCGTTGGGGTGAGCTTGCTTGTGGGCCTGCTCTATTTCTGCCAGCACGGTGTCATCGAATACAGTGGGTTTCATCACAAACCACTCTTTTTCAACGGCCCGTGTATTGCGGTCAACAACATAATCGTACTTCACCTTGCGTTTCAGTTCCTCAGTCAGCAGCTCCACCAGCTCCTCCCTGTCGAGGAACATCATTCTCACATACGAATTGTCTTTGTCGCGTTCCTCTTTGGGCAATCCCTCCGAAATCATGCGGAACAGATACTTCGATATGGAGCCATGTATGCAGAACCTGTAATCACGAGAACGGTCTTTGGCGTAGTGCTTTATGACCCACAACAGGTCGCCACCCATATTTACAAACCCCGCCAAATGGATAAGTTTCTGATCCATCGTGTGGAAACCCTCCCATTCATAGGAGAAGTCATCCCAATATTCACGTGTAGCCAGATGTTTGGCATACTCGCCCACTTCAAGGTCGTATGGTTTGAAATCAGAGTAAAACATGTTTTTTGAGTTTTAAGTTCCGCTTGCAAAGATACCAACCCGGTATGTCAAATCGTGACACAAGCGTGCAAAGGATGTTTAGATTTCCTGGTTTCCCAGATGTCCAAATCAGCAAGTTCTGCTAGCGTATCTTGTCATAGGGCATATCCTTTCATGGTATCTTCCATCAGCGACGAGGCGAAGCCATCGGCCAGCTGCACCAATGCGCACAATGGGTATTTGTCTTTGGCTGCGTTGAGGTTGCCTTGTGCCTCGCGACTCTGAAAGGGGAGATCCCAGGCGGTCATGTGCCAGCGGATGGCGGCTATCTCGGCATCGGTGAGGTCGAGCCCGAGGCGTAGCAGCCGGATGACGCTCTTCTCTCCGTGGCCGAGCGGGAAGTTGCTGTAATCCACGGTGTAACCTTGATATTCCTCCCAGCGTCCGAAGCTGTTCTGGCGCTTCTTGGTGACTTCCTTGTAGATGTCGGCCTTGCAGACGTCGTGTAGAAGCGTGGCGATGGCAACGCTGTCTTCGGGAAGGTGCTCTTCGAGCGATGGGTTGAGGCTCAAGGCGGTGGCGCGCAGGCGCATGGCAGCTTCATAGACATTGAGTGAATGCTCGGCAAGGCCGCCTTCGTAGTTGCCGTGGAAGTTGGTGGAGGCGGGGGCGAGGAAGAATCCGCTGTCTTTCAGCCATTCCATCACTTCGTCGATGCCCTGCCGGTCGGTTTTGTCGAGTAGTTCGAGTATTTTTTCTTGTCTTGTCATGATAATGTGTTTTTATTATGCAAAGGTAGTCATTTCCTTCGAATTGAGTATTGCTCCTAACGCTTTTTTATTCACATTGAAAAAATTTCTCAATGCATTATCCCTAATCAGGTTCTTGCCTCGCTCTTACTTCGCTCTTACCTAACGCTTACGTAACTCTCAGTATTCTCTTGGTTGCCAATGGTCTTTATTCCCGTCGTTATCAGAATGACAAGGATTTTTTTGTTTTACCGATTGGTCTCTTTTATGGTCGGGTAAGGAGTTGTCTCTTCGATAATATGAGAAAACAACTTGGCCCTACGTTGGAAACAAATATGGCTTGTATTTATAAAAAATTAGTATCTTTGAAGACTTTATTTAAAACAAATCTACTATGAATATTGTTATATCAAACGTTGAGTCAGGTAATTATGCCGGCGATGTGGTTTTCCTCTATGGCGACGAGGTGTCGCGCCGCATGCTGCCCTTCAAGAAAGACGAACTCTCCGTTATTGAACAGCGTCGCGCGGATGACAAGGAGGCGATTGTCCGATTTGACCGCCTGCCTTATCACATATATGTCGTCTGCTGTGACGTTGACCAGAATGCCGAGCGGTTGCATGAGCGTCTGCGCAGGTCCGCGGCCAAGGTCCGTAAGATGTTGGTCGCCGACAAGTCCAATGAGTGCATGTTGACCGGTCAAGGTATTATCACCGAGGACGCCTTGGCATTTGCCGAGGGTATGGCATTGGCCGACTACAGCTTCGACCGTTACTTAAATAAAAAGGTAGAACATATTGACTGCTTGTATATTGACAACATACTGGTTGAAGAAAAAGATGTGGATGCTTTCCGTCGAATGCTTAACAGGATATACTGGTGCCGCGAGTGGGTGAACACTCCTGTGGCCGACCTGAACGCAGTGGAATTTGCCGACGAGCTCGAGAGCATAGCCAACGACTTGGGTGTGAAATGCACGGTGCTGAACAAGCGTCAGATAGAGTCTCTCCGGATGGGCGGCTTGACGGCTGTGAACAAAGGTTCGGTGGACGAGCCGCGCTTTGTGGTGTTGGAATACAAACCCAAGAAGGCAGTGAACAAGAAACCCCTTGCGCTTGTCGGCAAGGGTATCATGTATGACACTGGTGGCCTGAATATTAAGCCCGACGACTACATGCAGGAGATGAAGAGCGATATGGCTGGAGCCGCCACGATGGCATCGGTGGTTTTTGCCGCAGCCGAGGCTCAGATACCGGTATGGACGGTGGCTTGCCTTCCGCTAACAGACAACCGTCCGGGTTTCAACGCCTACGCCGCCGACGATATTCTGACCATGTATAACGGAATGACCGTAGAGGTGGTGAACACCGATGCAGAAGGACGTCTGATACTTGCCGATGCCATTGCCTATGCTGTGGACAAGTATGATCCTGAGTTGCTTATCGATATGGCAACGCTTACGGGGGCTGCCGTGCGTGCCATTGGAACCTATGGTATAGCGGCGATGCAACAGGGAGCGCAGAATGCCATGAACCTGCTGAAAATCATGGGCGAACAGGTATATGAGCGCATAGCCGAGTTCCCATTCTGGGAGGAGTATGACGAACTGCTGAAGAGCGATATGGCCGACATGAAGAACTGCGGCATTGCCCAAGCCGGCGCGATAACGGCAGGCAAATTTCTTGCACGATTTGCCGGCAAGACACCCTACATACATCTCGACATCGCCGGCGTCGCCTACTTCTCAAAAGAGCAGCCCTACTATGCTGTGGGCGCCAGCGCCTACGGAATGAGGCTGCTCTACGCCTTCATGCAGGTGTATGATGCGCTGGAAAATTAGTTTTAAACCATTAAGTAATAAGCGCTCAGTGGTTTAAACATTCAAACATTTAATCATTTCAACACAAAACATATCAACGATCAACATTTCATGGAACACAAAAAGATAAAACTAGGAATAACCCATGGCGACATCAATGGTATAGGCTATGAGGTGATACTCAAGACATTCAGCGACAGCCGTATGCTCGAGTTCTGCACACCGGTGCTTTACGGGTCGAGCAAGGTGGCCACATACCACAAGAACCTGCTCTCTCTGCACCAGGACCTCAACATCTACGCGGTGCCATCGGCAGAGATGGCTACTGAGAAACATTTCAACGTGGTGAACCTCACCGACGAGGAGATAAAGATAGACATCGGACGCTCGACCGAGGTGGCCGGCGAACTGTCGAGAAAGGCTCTTGAAATTGCCTGCAAAGACCTGAAAGATGGCAAGATAGACGTGCTGGTCACGGCCCCCATCAACAAAAAGAACATTCAGTCGCCCACATTCGATTTTCCAGGTCATACCGAATATCTTTCCCACCAGTTCGGCAGCAGTTCGCTCATGATGATGGTTTGCGAGAATGTACGTATGGGAATAGTGACCAACCACTTGGCGCTGAAGGATGTGCCCTCCACATTGACGCACAACCTCTTGGCTGACAAGCTGATGCTGATGAACGAGTCGCTGAAACGCGATTTCGGGGTGCCCATGCCCAAAATAGCGGTCCTTGCCCTTGACCCTCATGCTGGAGACAACGGAGTGATAGGCAATTTCGACATGACGGTGTTGAAACCGGTGATAGACGAGATGCAAAGCAAGGGAATACTTGCCTACGGGCCATATCCGAGCGACGGGTTCTTCGGGTCGCGCGAGTTCTTCAAATTTGACGGAGTGTTGGCGCTTTACCACGACCAGGGACTTATACCGTTCAAGCTGATGTCGTTCTCGGAGGGTGTGAACTTCACCGCAGGGCTGCCATACGTGCGCACCTCTCCGGCTCACGGTACGGCATACGACATTGCGGGTAAGGACAAGGCCAACGAGCAGTCGTTCCGCAGCGCCGTCTATCTGGCTTGCAACATTTTACGCAACCGCAAGGAATACGACACCCTGACAGCCGACCCTCTGAAATAGCGTAACGAACTGTCTGCACGCAATATACAATTGTCAATTCACAATTCACTCATCACTAATCACCAATTTTGAAAAAACTTCTTCTGATAGACGGTATGGCGGCGGTTTACAGGGCTTACTACGCCCTGGGGCGCACGGCCCGCAAGAATTCCAAGGGAATGAACACGGCGGCGTCGCTGGGATTCACCACGACACTCTATGACCTGCTTCGTCTGCAACAGCCGACGCATGTGGCGGTGGCCTTCGACCTCTCTAAGCCCACGTTCCGTCACGAAATGTACGAACAGTACAAGGCCAACCGCGAGGCAATGCCCGAGGACATACAGGAGGCTCTGCCGTACATACACCAAATCATAGCGGCGATGAACATAGCCGAGCTTACTTGCGAGGGCTATGAGGCCGACGACGTGATAGGAACGGTGTCGCACAAAGCTGAACAAGAGGGTTTTGACGAGGTGGTGATGGTTACGCCCGACAAAGACTTCGCCCAACTGGTGACGCAGAAGGTGCACCTGTATCGTTTCGGCAAGATGGGCACGAAGGACATGCTGTTCACGCCGGCAGAAGTGTGCGAGAAATGGAGCGTGAGCGACTGCCGTCAGATAATCGACCTGCTGGGACTATGGGGCGACAGCTCTGACAACATACCCGGCATTCCCGGGGTGGGAGAGAAGACTGCCAAGAAACTGATAGCGCAGTTCGGGTCGATTGAGGCGATGGTGGAGCGTGCCGACGAGATAAAGAACGATAAGCTGCGAGAGTCGGTGAAGCAACACTCGGAGGATGCCCTGTTTTCAAAAAAACTGGCAACCATAGCGTTGGATGCGCCCGTGAAGTTCGACGAGGATCAACTGCGATGCAAGAAGCCCGACTATGCCGCACTGAAAGAGCTGTTCGACCTGCTTGAGTTCCGAAACCTCTCGAAACGGATTTATACCGACCTGAGCATACACGACCCCGAGGAGGCGGCAAAGTGGGCGGAAAGTAGCAGGCAGCATTCAGCGGTCAACGGTCAGCAGGCGGCAGTCAACGGAAGCAAGATGGTTGATCAGCCGACACTGTTCGACAACGAGGACATCGGTGTCCACCCAACCACCATCGACAGGGTGACGCTGGACGTTATGCCTTCGTCGGGCAATGTGGCTCTGTTCATCTCGGGTGCGACGCTGGCTCTGGCAGTCAACGCCGACAGCGTCTATTCCTGTAAGGTGGGCAATGCGGACCTCAAGACGCTGAGGGTGCTACTCGGCGACGAGACAACGCTGAAATTGTGTTTCGACCTGAAGAACCTGAAATACACCCTCGACGAACTTGGTGTCCAACTGAAAGGCGAGGTATTCGATGTTCAACTAGCTCATTATCTGACCGATGCCGAAGCGCGTCATTCGTTCGACTATATATGCAGCGCCGTGACAGGCTTTTCTCCGACAGACACCGAGAGTTCGGCGGCGGTGCTATGGCAACTATATCCCAAACTGTCGGCGTCGCTCCACGAGGCTGGGTTGGAAAAAATATACCGCGAAATAGAGTTGCCGTTGGTCGATGTGCTGATGGGCATGGAGCGCGAGGGTGTGAAAATAAATGTTGAAGCCCTTCAAAACTATTCAGCACGTCTCACCGCCGAACGCGATGCCATAGAGAAGGAGATCTATGCCGACGCCGGTCATCCGTTCAACATCAACTCTCCGCGCCAGCTGGGTGAAGTGCTCTATGACGAACTGAAAATCACCGAGAAACCACCGTTGACCAGCACCAAGCAGTATTCCACTGCCGAGGATGTGCTGATGAAGCTGAAGTCCAAGAGTCCCATTGTGGAAAAAATTCTGGAGTACCGCTCGCTGGGTAAACTCATCGGCACCTACCTCGACTCGTTCCCAAAACTGATAAACCCCACAACAGGAAGACTACATACCATTTACAACCAGACCGTTACCGCCACAGGACGTCTGAGTTCGTCAAACCCCAACCTTCAGAACATACCCATCCGCACCGAACGAGGTAAGGAGATACGCCGCGCCTTCGTGGCAAGAGACGAAGAGCATGTGATTATGGCCGCCGACTACTCTCAGATAGAGCTGCGTATCATTGCGTCTCTGGCCAAAGACCGTCATCTGCTGCAGGCTTTCAACAGCCATCAAGACATCCATGCCTCCACCGCCGCCAAGATTTACAAGCTTCCCATCGAGGAAGTGACGAAAGACCAGCGGCGCAACGCGAAGTCGGTCAATTTCGGTATCGTCTATGGAATCAGTGCCTTCGGTCTGTCTGAACAGCTTGGCATACCACGATCTGAGGCGGCAGCTCTGATTACAGAGTATTTCACACAATATCCAGATATCAAGGCGTTTATCGACAAGTCGGTGGAGTTTGCACACCAGTACGGCTATGCACAGACACTGCTGGGCAGGCGCCGCTATCTCTACGACATCAATTCGCGCAACCAGAGCCTTCGCAGCTTCGCCGAGCGCAACGCGGTGAACATGCCCATTCAAGGCACCTCGGCCGACATGATAAAGATTGCCATGAACCGCATAGCCGCTCGCCTCAAAGACATGCGGTCGAAGATGATACTGCAGGTCCACGACGAGTTGGTGTTCGACGTCTATCGTCCTGAACTTGAGACCATCAAGCCCATCGTGACGGAGGAGATGAAAAACGCCCTTCCGCTTGAGGGTGTCGAGATCGACGTGTCAGTCGATGTGGGCGACAACTGGCTGGATGCGCATTGAGACCCATAAATCAGCCCCCCTCATAACATAAACATATAAACATACCAACAAATAAACCCATGAATTTCAGAAACATCACACCGATTATCCCAATAGCCCTTTGTCTTTTCGTGCTTTCCGCCTGCCATCCTGGCGGCAAATATGTGCCTGACGACAAACCCATAGAATGTTCCGTCAATCCCGACGAAGTATTCGGCATACACTATGGCCCACAGGATTTCCAGATACACAACATCCTCGACCCCAGCAGCGCCGAGTGGAGCGTCTATATCACATGGCTGCAGATTCTACCCGAAGGCATTGTTTCTCAGGACGGTCGGGATGTCTTGGTGTCCGATACTGCGCTATTTGCCCCGTTTATCGACTCGCTGACGTGTAAGCTTGGCGATGCCGCCTCCGATTACATCTTCTCGTGGCTTCCGCTCGAAGACTACGAAACGCCTCTCTATAAATTCCTGGCAGTCAATACCACTCCTCTGCTCGACGGCTCCTCGGTGGTCGAATCGTCGGCGGTTATCTCGTCCTATACCCAGGAACCTGTTCTGAATTTTGCGTTCGATGACTCAACAGCCAAACGCTGGTATCTGATAACCAATGAAAACGTAGGGCGCAACATAGCCATCACGCTCGGACGTCGCACCCTCAGCGCACCCATGGTGATGTCAGCCATCGAAGGTGGCCGATGCTCCGTTTCAGGCCTCACCGAAGAGGAGACATGCGCGGTGGCAGCGATACTCTCCGCTGGTACTGGGCATATCGATAAATAAAAAGAAATACAATAATAATATATAGTATCATGAAACACAGAATTATCATTGCGGCGGCGCTGGTTGGTTTGCTGGCGGTGTCGTGCAACAACAAGCAAAAGGACTATCCGACCTACGACCTCATAGGCAAACAAGACGTGAAGGTCGAGGATGGACGTTTTACGCCCGAGGTCATGTGGCAGCTGGGCAAGATGGGCGAGACCGCTGTGTCGCCCGACGGCACACAGTTAGCCTACACCGTCACCTACTACAACATGGATGAGAATCGCGGCAACGCCGAGGTGTACGTCATGCCCACCGAGGGAGGTGAGGCAATTCAGCTGACCAAGACTCCGCAGGGAGAGTTCTCGCCCGCATGGCTTGACGATGGTACGCTTATGTTCTGCCGTGGCGAACAGATTATCAGCATGAACGTAAAGACTAAGGCCGAGAAGGTGGTGGCTGAGAGAGAGGGCGGCTTCGAGGGCTTCAAGGTCGCTCCCGACCAAAAGAGTATCGTCTATATCGCCACCTTGCCCAACGTTCGTCCGGAAAAACTGGACAAACTTTATGCTGGTTTGGACAAGACCACCGGCCGCATCAATGAGGACCTCATGTACCGTCATTGGGACCAGTGGGTTGACGAATATCCGCATATCTACTATGTGGCTCTCGATAACGGCAAGGCCGACGTCGCCAATGCTATCGACATCCTCGAAGGCGAGCCTTACGAGTGCCCGATGCGCCCATGGGGTGGGGTAGAGCAGTACAACTATTCGCCCGACGGCAGCCAGATTGTCTATACCTGCCGCAAGAAAACCGGCTACGACTATGCCCATTCAACCAACAGCGACATATTCCTCTACAACATAGCCACCCGTGAAACCAAGAACCTCAGCCAGGGCATCATGGGATATGACCAGAACCCTGTCTTCTCTCACGACGGCAAATATGTGGCCTGGGAGAGTATGGAGCGCGACGGCTATGAGAGCGACAAGCTGCGCCTGATGGTGGCCGATGTGGCTACAGGCGAGCGCACCGACCTCACCGAGGGCTTCGACTACGGTGTCAGCGGCATCAGCTGGACTAAAGACGACCGCGAGTTGGTCGCCACCGTCATGTATCGCGGCATGGTCGAGCTTTTCGCCTTCAACTTCGAGACCAAGGCCATCCGCCAGATTTCGCATGGCTACCACGACATCAACGGCTTCACGATGAACGGCGACAAGATCTATGCCACTCAGGTCTCCATACAGTATCCCGCCGAGGTCTATGCCTATAACCTCAACGACAGCTGTGTCGAGGGCACCAAGCTGACCGCCATCAACGACGACGTGCTCTCGCAGGTGCGCATGGGCAAGGTCGAGGAGCAGTGGATTAAGACCGTCGATGGCAAGGAGATGCTCACCTGGATAATCTACCCCTACGACTACGACTCCACCAAGACCTATCCCGCGCTCCTCTTCTGCGAGGGCGGCCCGCAGAACATGGTTTCTCAGTTCTGGAGCACCCGTTGGAACTTCGAGGTCATGTCGGGTGCCGGCTATTTCGTCATCGCCCCCAACCGCCGCGGATGCCCCGGATTCGGCATGGAGTGGCTTGAGGAGATATCAGGCGACTATGGCGGACTCTGCATGCAGGACTACATGAGTGCCACCGACTGGGCGGCCGACAACATCCCCCAGATCGACCGTGAGCGCATTGGCGCCTGCGGCGCCTCGTTCGGCGGCTACAGCATCTACTGGCTCGCCGGCCACAACCACGACGTGAAAGGCTACGACGAGGGTCGTCGCTTCAAGGCCTTCCTCGCCCACAACGGCATGTTCAACTTCGAGCAGCAGTATCTCGAAACCGAGGAAATGTGGTTCGACAACTGGGACCTCGGCGGCCCCTACTGGGATTGGAACAATCCTCAGATAAAGAAGTCCTACGCCCAGTCGCCTCATCTGTTTGTCGACAAGTGGAACACCCCCATCTGCGTCATCCACAGCGAGTTTGACTTCCGCATCGTTGCTTCGGAGGGCATGGCAGCCTACAACGCCGCTCAGATGCGCCACATCCCTTCACGCTACCTCTACTTCCCCGACGAGACCCACTGGGTGCTCAAACCCCAGAACTCCCTCCTCTGGCATCGCAACTTCATCGACTGGTTCGACCAGTGGTTGAAAAAGTAACGATTGGTTAAATACAGAACCAAAAGGCGGCAGGCGGGTGTTCTCGTCTGCCGCTTCTTCTTTTCTTGTGACGCCACGCGTCTCCGGCATCAACTACCCAACAGATGCTGTCGCCGAACAACATCGTTGACGCCATTCATACAAAAAAGGAGCTGCCACACGGGCGTGTGGCAGCTCTTTTTCTCATACTTCTATTCGTCTATCCTTCGTGAAGCTTCAAGCTTTCCGAAAGCCTCATCCTGAAGTCTTCTTCAACCCTCGTAGAAGGGCATCTTGACGGTGAAGGCCTTGAGGAGCTTCTCGCGTATCTTGATATATATATCGGTGCCAACCTTGGCGTAGTCGGCGCAGATGAGGGCTGTGCCGATGTTCTTGCCGGTGCTGGGGCTGGGGCTACCCGAGCGTACCTCACCAATCTTCTTGCCTTCGGCGTTGCAGACCTCGTAGCCGTTGCGGGCGATACCGCGGTCTATCATCTCGAAGCCAGCCACTTTGCGCTTGAAGCCGGCGGCCTTCTGGGCGAGTAGGAGCTCCTTGTTGATGAAGTTGTTGTTCTCGGCTTTCAGCTTGACGATGAAGGCCAGCGGTGCCTCCAGCGGGCTGACGGTGTCGTCCATCTCGTGGCCGTAGAGGGCGAAGCCCTTCTCAAGACGCAGTGTGTCGCGGCAACCCAGGCCTGCGGGCATGATGCCAAACTCCTTGCCTGCCTCGAACACGGCGTTCCACACCTCTATGGCTTTCTCCTTGGGGATGTATATCTCGCATCCGCCGGCGCCGGTATAACCGGTGGTGGAGAGGATAATGTTCGGGATGCCGGCGAAGGTCAGAATCTTGAAGGTGTAGTATTCCATATCCACGATGTTCTCCGAGGTCAGCTTCTGCATGGCCTTGAGGGCGTTGGGACCCTGGACGGCGAGCTGAGCCCACTGCTCGCTCTCGTTCACGAAGTCTTTGCCGAGTTCCATACCCATCTTGTCGGCAATCTGGCTCATCCAGTTCCAGTCCTTGTCGATGTTGGCAGCGTTGGGAACCATGAAGTACTCGTCGTCATGCACGCGATAGACGAGCATATCATCAACCACACCGCCCTGACCGTTGGGCAGGCAGGTGTACTGAACCTTGCCGTCGAAGAGGTCCTCGACGTTGTTGGTGGTGACATACTGCATGAAGTGCTTGGCGATGGGGCCTTTGGCACGAAACTCACCCATGTGGCTCACGTCGAACACACCCACGTTGTTGCGCACGTTGTTGTGCTCCTCAACGAGACCTGTGTACTGGATAGGCATGTTGTAGCCGGCAAACTCGGCCATCTTGGCTCCCAAAGAGATGTGTAAATCTGTGTAAGGTGTTGTTTTCATTATTATATGTATTTACTGATTAATTCGCGGTATGGTTTGCAAAAATACACATTTTAATTGATAGAACGGGCAATAACGGCGAAAAAAGAAGATAAGGACTCAAAATGTTCGCCACCATATCTTATCCCACCTCGTTTTTCGAAAGGCGTGAAAAAAAAGCAGAGCGGACTTGCGTCCGCTCCACTCAAAATACATCATTGAAATAAGTAAGCACGCTTTAATGTACGTAAACAGACAAAAAATGTTTCATTTTTAGAAAAATATACGCCATTTCCCCGTCGTGCATAACCGGATTGTCCGACAGACACACTTTTTCCCCGCTTTCTGCGTTTTATATCAACAAATGTGACGTATATGACAACTGACGAATTGAGAAACGCCATAGAGCGGGCGTGGGACGACAACACGCTTTTGGAAAAGTCTTCGTTCACCAAAGCCGTCTGCGAGGTCGTGCGGCTGCTCGACTGCGGTCACCTGCGTGCCGCCGAACCGGTAGGAGAGGGGGCACCCCCCAACACTAACAAAGGCTGGCAGGTGAACGAGTGGGTCAAGAAAGCCATACTGTTGTATTTCAAAATCAGCAAAATGGAGCCTCTCGAAGCCGGTCCTTTCCGCTATCACGACAAAATTCCGCTCAAAGGCGACTATGCCCAGAATGGAGTCAGAGTTGTGCCCAACGCCGTCGCCCGCTACGGAGCCTTCCTCGCACCTGGCGTCGTCATGATGCCCTCCTACGTCAATATCGGTGCATACGTTGACAGCGGCACGATGGTTGACACGTGGGCCACCGTCGGAAGCTGTGCCCAGATTGGCAAGAACGTGCATCTCTCAGGTGGAGTCGGCATAGGCGGAGTGCTCGAACCCTTGCAGGCAGCTCCCGTCATCGTCGAGGACCACTGCTTCATCGGCAGCCGCTGCATCGTGGTCGAAGGAGCGCATATCGAGACCGAAGCCGTCCTCGGAGCCAACACCGTCATCACCGCCTCGACACATATCGTCGACGTCACGGCCTCCGAACCCGTGGTGTATAAAGGTCGCGTCCCCGCCCGCAGCGTGGTGATACCCGGCTCATACACACGCCATTACCCAGCCGGCGACTATCAGGTCAGCTGTGCCCTCATCATAGGCCACCGCTCCGAATCGACCGACAAGAAAACCTCACTCAACGAAGCCCTCAGAGAGTACAACATTTCTTGAATGCGTTAATGTGGGAATGTGTTAGTCTTAAACCCTTACAACAATACACCAATACACCCCTACACCAACATCTTAAACTATTACCTATTAAACTATTAACCTCTTTTCCATGAAACGTTTATCTTTCCTCTTTTTTGTTTTCGTTACCGTCTTTGTTTTAACCAGTTGCAAGCATCACGACGAGTTTGCCTTTTCCGGCAAGGTGGTAGGCTATGAAATTTGCCAGTCGATGAACGACTTCGCCTACCTCGTGTCGTTGGAGTCGCCCTCCGACATCGGCGACAGCATCATGATTGTCGAAGACAGCACCCGCCGTGGGCACGTGATAGCCATCTATCAGTCGCCTCGCATCCTCAAGATCGGACGCCACATCTCCGGCACTATCTATCTCGACAACAACTACAACGCCGCCCATTGCTACAAGCACTACACCTACAAAGACCTCGTCACCGGCAACGAGATAGCACTGCAGCAAGCCATCTTCGTGAAAGTCAAGATGGACGACTGAAACGTATCTATCTCCAATGTCTGCAATTAAGAAGAATTTTAGAGCCTTTCGCGTTTTTCGATGTTCGGGTAGAGGAAACAGCGAAGCGAATCTGAAAAAGAAAGCACACCTCCGAACGAAGTGTGCTTTTTTTATAGAGTTGTACACGGTGCCCACACTTATACATTCAACTTCCTGAACCTCACGGCCATCAGCTGACCTTGCTGGTTTTTGTCGGTCGCGATACATTCGATGCATTTCTGGGCGCTCCATACCGAGAGGACGTTCTTCAACGGAGTCTGCGTGTCGCAGTTCTGTATAGCCCTCTGCAGCTCGTCGCGGGTGAACTCGTTGTTCAGGGTGCGGAAGACTTCGTCCCAACGAATCACGTTGCTGTACACCTCGATCTTGGGGAAACGGAGGATCAGCTGGTTGAGCATCTGCGAGGCGACCCACTGGGCGAACTTGACCGTATTGCGACGGTTCAGCGGAGTGTCTTTCTCCTCGTAGAGGAACCAAGCCAGCATGCCGGCACGGAAGCCCACGACAGAGGCGCGACGGCAGAAGATATCGCGCGACTGGTCGTTGGTCTTGACCGAAAGCTTCATCTGCTTCTGTAGCCACAATTCCATCTTCTTGTTCAGCCAGTCGAGGTCCATAAGGTGGATAGGCTTGACCAATCCGTCGCCGAAGCTGACAGAGTCGAGCATGGCAATAAGCCTCTCGACCTCGGCACGGTCTTTGTCTTGCAGCTCGTCCCAAACCGGGATGGGGTTGCCGAGACGGTAAGGCAGCGAAGTGAAGCAGACCCTCGACACCGTGCCGTCCTCCACGTCTGGATAAAACCTTCGCATCGCCTTCGGAGTGCCGCTGAAAAGGGTGTTGTAGTACATGTTGACCACCCCGCTGAAAGACTCGTCGCTGGCATAGTCCTGACCGTAGCGGTCGTTGTCGAAGGCGACACGGAGCATGTCGCTGTAGTTGGAGAATCCACGCTTGAAGGCTTTGGTCACGGTGTCAATCTCCTCGGCCACAGCCATGAGGTGAAGGCCCTGAGCGTTCTCCATGCGCATGAGCAGCTTTGTGATGCTTATGGTGGGCGTGATGAACCGCACTATAGGTTTCGGCTTGGCACCCAGCTGATCCATACGCTGCTCGGCAGAGACCCTGGAGCCCAGAGCACGAGACTTCTCCTTATACTCGTTCTCCTCTTTGTAGCCCTCCTCGTCACGCGCTATGATGGGAGCCAGGATCATCTCGGCCATACGGCTGATAAAACTCTTACCGCTGGCTTGAGGTGCTTCGAGGCAGACCTGGAAGGAGGGCGAGTGCATCTTCTTGTCGAGATAGACGGCCCTCAACCTCGAAGCGAGAGTGCCCACGAGAGGGAGCAGGCAGAGCGTGGCAGCCACCTTGAAGTCTTTGGGGGCGGTGGTCACCACCTGCTTGAAGAGAGGCGGCAGAGGAGGGAACTTAGGGTTCAACGACTGCTGGTCGTCGAGGGAGAGGTTGTCGTCGGCACTACGCAGTAACCTCTGCAGGACCGTTTCGAGGTTCTTGGGGAGGTCTTTCGAGCGAGGAGCGCTGCAAGCCGAATGGATCAAGCCACGCATCTCGTCCTCGGCGAGGCCGTAACGAGGCATGACGGAAAGGAGAGTGGCCTCGTTGAAGTCGGTGATACAACGCAGCTCGAAAGCGAGAGCGTAGAGGCGGGTGTTGCGCTCACCCTCGACCGGCTCGCCACCCGTCTGGATCAGCCATTCGAGAGCAATCTCTTCCAACGGAATCCCCTTGAAACAATGCTGCACCGCCACTGCATCATCCCCATTAGACCCATTGGACCTATTAGACCCATCAGCCCCATTAGACCTATTGGTCCTATTAGACATATAAGACATATCCGTCCCATTGGCCTCATACTTCACCTCTGCCTCATCCATAAACAGACCCTTCCCGTCCATATAATATATGTATTCCTCCGGCACCATGTAGCTCGACCTTGCCCAGTCCTTGCAGGCCGGGTCGTGCTCTACGCCAATCTCCTTAGCCAGCCACTGCTGACACTCGTCGATGGAGTGGAGCTCGGGGCGACACTTGCACACCAGGCGCAGACCCCTCGTCGAAGGAGTCTTGTGCGCCAGAAGTATGCCCAGCTCGTCACGACGCCCGATGATGGAGCACCAGAGGTCGTAGGGGTTGTCGATGCCGTCGATGTCGAGCATGAAAGCACCGCTCGGCACGGCCAGCTCGTTCTTGCGCGACCCGCTGAACGAGGCGTTCCAAGTAACTATCGGCAGGCTTCTCTTCAGTCGCTGCTGAGTCTCGTGGTCAGGCTCTTTGGCTATCAGTATGCAGATTTCTTTCAGGCACGGGTCGTGCGTCACCTTGTTGAAGTTTTCGGCAGTCAGAGGCTCGCCTTTCTGCGAGCGCACGCTTTTGTAGATTGTAAAATTCATGGTAGTAAAAATTTTGTTGTTTTATTTCATTATTAAAGTCCCGATCCTATAACCAAGATTTGAAACAGCGAAGCGCATTTCATTTTCGTGTTTTTCGCCAAGGCAAGTACGAAGCATAAGCTTTTTTTAGTGTTTTTCGAGTTTTTCGATGTTTAAAATAAATTTTCGCATAATTTTGCCCTTTTCGCATTCTTTCGCAATCCAAAGAAACAGCGAAGCGCATTTCATTTTCGTGTTTTTCGCCAAGGCA